>Ga0255767_1000031_pt1 | contig 127170 bp, 99 predicted proteins | sample 071ome_24_FD_179967 | JGI IMG/M metagenome (GOLD analysis project Ga0255767, IMG submission 179967) | Coastal salt marsh microbial communities from the Groves Creek Marsh, Skidaway Island, Georgia - 071402CT metaG (version 2) | ecosystem: Environmental > Aquatic > Marine > Intertidal zone >...
CAGAGAGGAACACGATCAGTGTATTGTCATATTGATTGGATGCCTTCAGATACTCGACCAGCCGCCCGACCTGCTCATCCAGGTAGGCAATCATCGCCGCATACAATTCCATTCGTCGTGCTTCCCGCTCCTGCTGCTCGGGACTCAGATCTGACCATGCCCCCAGAGCGTGAGGAAAGGGCGGTATATCCGCATCGGAGGGTATTAAGCCTTTTGCTTTTGCGGCCTCTATCCGTGCGTTCCGGATAACTTCCCAGCCTGCATCATAGTGTCCGGCAAATCGGTGTAGCCATTCGTCTGGAACCTGAAGCGGCCAGTGGGGGGCAGTGAAGGCAAGATAGCCGAAGAACGGTCTGTCATCGTCTGCCGGCTGCTGTTCGAGAAAATCGAGGATTTTGCTGACGTAAAACTGGCTGGAATAGAAGTCAGCGGGCAGGGCACTGAGTGGTTCCCCATCCTCAAAGTAGCTGGCAACCGGTGCGGCCGACGTTTGCCCGGCTGCGTCGGCGAAGTGGCTGGCGCCGCCTTCCAGTAAATAGAAGGCCTTCTGGAAACCACGGGCCAGCGGATTGGCTTGTGGGCCTCCGCCCTGATGCCATTTGCCTGCCATGAAGGTGTAGTAGTCAGCATCGGAAAACTGATTGACGAATGAATTAATCGGGGTCGGCCAGTTTCCACTGTAGCCGGGCTCTCCGGTCAACACCGGCAAGCGTCTGGCCGCAGAGGGGTTGAATCCGTATCCGACCGCGTGACTGTCCATGCCTGATAAGAGCATGGAGCGCGAGGGTGCGCAGGTCGCATTGGCATAGAAGTTTGTCAGCAGTGTGCCCGAGGCAGCCAGCGCATCGATATTGGGGGTGGGAATTTCACTTCCGTAGATCCCCAGATCGCTGAAGCCCAGATCATCTGCCAGAATCACAAGTACGTTGGGTCGGGGCGGACTTGTTCGATCTTGCTGGCCACTGTCGCCACAAGACACTGGCAGTGCACTCAAGAGGAGCGTGAACAGTTTAGTGACCGCAGAGTTCGTGAAGATCCTGATCAATAGTTTCTCTCGTTTTGCAGATGCCATTCAGCGTTTACAGATAGCCGCGCTGTCTGTCCGCGTTGGATAGCAAGCTGATCGGATAAGCTTAAATCCCTTGGTGTCGAATTTCGGGGCAGTTGCTACCCGCAGAATCTGGGTTGTCAGTCGGTAGCAGCCAGAGCAGCGCCGGCTAACGGCGGCGCTGCTGTGACGACTGTTGCAGGAGAAGGACAGGATGCTGCGTCAGCCGCAGCCTCATTTAGAAAGCGATTAGTCCTGGCTGTCCTGTTCGAGCCAGGAAAAGTCGTCCTCGCTCTGCACCAGCAGGCTGGCATTGTCTCGCCGGCGCTGCTCTTCTTCCTGAGCCCGTTTCAGGACGTCAGGTGGCAGGTCACGACCGACCACGATCCCGCGGGGAGTCGTCGGCGCGTAATAGATCCGGGCATTGGCCATTTCATCGGTTGTTTCCGGGCCGTAAACCACATCTTGCGTGGGGTCCGGGTTCCAGCGATTGCCTTCTGAGTTGTCAAACCACCAGCTCATATGCAGGGTCGAGCCCGCCGGGATGAATTTGGGGGTCTCATACTCGTAGAGAAACTGCCAGTTGAAGTCATATTTGGGAACCCACAGCAGCACTTCGCGCTCACCGTCGGGGTACTCGAGTTCGTAGCGCATGGCCTTGCCGCGATAATGCATGTGGGGTCCCATGGACAGCAGATAAATGTCTTCTTCCACCTCATGGGTGTTAGTGACTTCGAAGTTAGGGTCACCAGCGGGAATCGTCCAGCCGCGATGCGGTAACAGGTTTGTCTCTACCACGTAGTCGATCACATCACCGTCTTCGTAGAATTTGAAACCCGCGCGGGTGTCGTCAACGACGCCGGTGCCTTCGCCGGTGTCTTTGTGATAATGCATGTTAACGGTAATGAACGGGTCTTCAGGTAACAGAACCCCCCATCCCTCCGGATAGGTAAACGGACCTCGGCCGGGAACCCCGACGCCCATATGGCTGGAGACGATATGGTGGACCCAGGGGCCTCCGGGATCCAATTCGGCCATTGAAATCCACTTGGGGTTCTCATGGGCACCTTCTGGTACAGGCATCTGCACAGTCGGTTGCCAGTCTTCCACGTCATCGCCGACGTAAACGGACTTTTCAAAACCGACGACGAGATCCGGTTCACCGATCCACCAGCCCGATTCAGGCATGGCAGTCCCCACGCTGGTCGAACTCAGCGCGTCATTCGACGCCGCAGGATCACCCTCCAAGGCTCCGCCATCCACCCAGGCGATCAGCAGATCTCTGTCCGCTTTGTCCATATAGCGTTCGCCTTTGAACTCTCCGCGATGGCGTTCATGGGCTCCCCAGGGCGGCATATAGCCTGTGGCCACAGCATTTTTGATCAGCGGGGCCCAAATCTTTGCCTGTTCGTAATCCATGAGGGACATCGGCGCGCTGATTCCCCCAACGTCAGGCGGATTGTCCTGATGGCAGGCGGCGCAGTTGTTCATGAAAACCGGCAGGGCATCCTGATAGAAAGTCGGCGCGTCTTGAGCGGCCGCGGTGGTGGCAAGGCCCAGAGACATCAGGGAGCACAGTGAAAGAGCGGAGAATTTCATGGCGATACCTTTATTGATGAGGCTTCTTATTGAACTGGGGTTTAGCGTAATCCTAACCGGCGGATTTGTCCACTTCGGAGCCGGGGGTAATTGCCACTGTAAAATTCTTAAGTTATTGATATTGTGAATTATATTTTGGCGTCGGCGAGTAATTTATGGTCTACCGCCCTGAAAACTTCGAATGTGGCCGCTTTTTCTCGTCAAAGCCGCTCACACCCGGCGGGCAGCGGCGGGTCACAGCTGTTCAATGGTCTTCAGGTAATGCTCAGCCTGATCAAGAACAGCACGCTGGGTCTCGTCACCCATTTTATTCCAGGTGCCGTACAGCATACGCATGCGATGGTTGCTCTGGAATCGATCTTTGTGCTGTGCCATGAAATGCCAGTACAGGGAGTTCAGGGGGCAGGCGCCTTCGCCGGTCCGCTGCTTCACGCTGTAGTGACAGCTCTCGCAGTAGTCGCCCATTTTTTTGATGTAGTTTCCGCCTGCTGCATAAGGCTTGGAGCCAACGAGCCCGCCGTCGGCGTAGAGCGCCATACCCCGTGTATTGGGGAGTTCGACCCACTGCAGTGCATCCAGATAAATACCAAGATACCAGTCATCCACTGCGGCCGGATCGATCCCGGCAAGCAAACAGAAATTACCGGTAACCATCAACCGCTGAATGTGGTGAGCATAGCTGTGGTCGAGGGAATTGGTGATGGCTTTCTCCAGGCAGCGCATGCGCGTTTTCCCGGTCCAGAAATACTCCGGTAACTGTCGTGTCGCGCTCAGCGCATTATGGACGGCATACTCGGGCATATTGCTCCAGTAGATGCCTCTGATAAATTCGCGCCAGCCAATGATCTGGCGGACAAAGCCCTCTACCTGTGCCAGATTCACCTCGGGGTCATTCCGATAGGCAGCAATCGCAGCATTGACTACCGACAGCGGATGCAGGATTTTGGCGTTCAGCGCGAAGGAAAGCCTGGAGTGGTAGAGGGACCAGTCACTCTCGCTGTTCGCGGTCATGGCATCCTGGTAGGTACCAAAATTTGACAGACACACCTGGCAGAAAAATTGCAGCAGGGCGTCAGCCTGTTCCCGGTTGACCGGCCAGGGTAAAACGTTTTGCTCGCGACCAATACAGGCAATCTGATGTCGCTTAAGCCGCTGCAGAATGTCGCTGACGTCATTGCTGAACAGCAGAGGCTTCGGCAACTCGGCGACGGCCGCCGGGCTGAGCTTCTTACGGTTTTCCTGATCAAAGTTCCAGCGCCCCCCTTCCGGTTCATCGTCGTCCATGAGCAGGTTCAGCCGTCGTCGCATGCTGCGGTAGAAGGTCTCCATCCGAGCCGGTTTGCCCGTCGTAAAATGTCGATCGATTTCAGTCAGTGGTAACAGGAAATGTTCAGAATCAACCGACTGCTTTTGCACCTCTGCCGGAAGGGCAAGCTCCCGAAGTTGCTTGCTGACCCGATATTCATCAGGCTGGAGATAGTCAAAATACTCGACCTCGAAGCGCATGCACAGCGCGGTCAGGAAAGTCTCCAGAGAGTCGTATTCCGCGGTGTCATCTAAAGTTTGATACAGCACGTGGTGGCCCTGCTGCTGCAGGGCCTGGGCAAACTGCTCCATGGCTGCGAAGAATGCACAGACTTTCTGCACATGATGCCGGACATAACTGGCCTCCTGCTTCAACTCGGCAACCACGATCAAAACCGATGCATCCGGTTCGCCAAACCATGAGTGCTCGAGGTTTAGCTGATCGCCGAGGATCAGGCGAAGACGCCGGTACTGATGATTGAGAGCTTGCTGCATGGCATGGGATACGCTGCGGCTGCTGATTCAGACCTGACTGAAGAACTGCGGGTGATGTTTGAGCGTATTTTAGGCGTACTTTCCGGTTGTTATGCCGAGCATGAAACATTCGCGCGTGATCAATTCTTTGGGCTATGCCGGTTTGCTGCCGTTCCTTGCCGCAGTCTGGGCTGCTTATGCCCAGCTGTCTTTCTGGGAATGGCCAGCATCGCAATTGTTCCTGAGTTACAGTGTGATCATCCTGAGTTTTCTGGCCGGTGCGCTATGGGGTAAGGCAAAAGAGCTGGAGGAATCCGAAGTCAGTTGTTTGCTGCTGATTGGCAGTAATGGGTTTGCCCTGACCGGATGGCTGGCTGTCCTGCTGGGAAAAGACTACCTGCCGGCAGGACTCGCGGTCTCAATGACTGGCTTTATTCTGGTGTATCTGGTTGAGCACAAAACACAGGGGCTGCTGCTGCAGGGGATGGGCTCAGCCTATCTCAAATTCCGGCTGACGCTGACCTGTGTCGTGTGTCTCGCTCACCTGTTAATTCTGTTCCTGATACTGTGAATCTCTATGAAAGATAGCGCATTAACCATTTTTTATGACGGTCGCTGCCCGCTTTGTGCAGCGGAGATGAAGCAGTTACGCCAACATGACGGTGCCGGAAAGCTGTGTCTTGAAGATATTAATCAGCCAGATTTCGAGCAGCGGTTTCCAAACATAGATCCGGTTGAAGCCGATCGTATGCTTCACGGGCAGTGGGCCGACGGGACACTGATCTACGGGCTGGATGTCACTGCGCAGGCATGGGCTCTGGTCGGTCGACACCAATGGCTGAAGCTGTTGCGTCTGCCGCTGGTGCGCTGGTTCGCCGATTTGGGTTACCTGTTTTTTGCCAGATATCGACGTCAGATTTCGCGCCTGCTCACCGGCTCTTCCCGGTGCGATGCGCAGGCCTGTCACAAGATTCCCGCCAGCGTCTCTGCCGAAACATCGCAGATCAAGGAAATTCGCTGAAATCATGCAGCAACTGATAATAGGTGCAGGCAGTGCAATCGCGCAGGCTCTGATTCAGCAGAGCCTGCAACAGGGGGATGCGATCGTCGCAGTGAGTCGCCAGACGAGCAGCTATGAGGAATTCCCGGCGGGCAGTCGCCTGCGATGGCTGCAATGCGACTACACCGAGTCATCGATCGAGGCGGTCTGCGCTGAACTGCGGGAATCTGGCATCGCCTTTGATCGGGTGACGATCTGTAATGGCATACTGCATCACGAGAGCCTGTCACCGGAGAAAAGGCTGGAAAATGCCGCACTCGAGCGTTTGGAGACGGTGATGCGGATTAATGCTTTCGTCCCACTGCTCTGGGTAAAAGCGCTTAAACCCCTGCTTAAGGTGAACAGAAAACCCTGCGTGATCACCGCGCTCAGCGCTCGCGTCGGCAGCATTGGCGATAATGAGAGAGGGGGTTGGTATGCCTACCGCGCGTCCAAGGCGGCTCTGAACATGCTGCTGAAAACGGCGGCTTTGGAATATCAGCGGGAAGCAAAGCTGGTTCAGTTTCTCTTGTTTCACCCGGGTACTACAGACTCGCCGCTGTCCAAACCCTTTCAGAAAAATATCAGCCCCGAAAAGCTGTTTTCCCCTCAGTTCGTCGCCAGCCAGTTAATGAGACTTCAGGGTGAGCTGACGCCTGACCTGCCGATTCATTTTCTTGACTGGCAGGGCAAGCGGGTTGAGTGGTAGGCCAGCCCTTTTATGTGCAGAGCAGACAAGGGGGCTCGCGAACCCCCTGTCCGCTTTCCTGAGCGGTCTTGTCAGTTATTTTTTGGGTGAGCCAGCAGCCACTCAACGATTTGTGCGGCAAATGTCTCAGACAAAACAGGGACGTGCGTACCCGCAGAAATGGTCCAAAGCTCGGCAGACCCTCCCGCTTTACAACCTACTTCGAATTTCAGGACTCCGGATTCGTGGCCCGGCAGGCTTGCTTCCAGATCACGCAGCTCGCGCCCGACGCCGTTCTGGCTGCATCCGTTGTAGTCCGCCCAGCGCCGGACAGAATTCAGTGCGCCCGGGTAGCGATTGTTCATGATGTCGCCGCCCTGGTAGCCGATGGTTTCATCATTTGTGCCGTGAATCTGCAGCACGTGCACGGGATTGGGCGGCGCCTCGCGTTCTTCAAGATGATTGGCACCGGCAAGACTGGCGATCGCCGCCACGCTGTCTGAATGCTCATAGGCCATGCGGAATGACATGAAACCGCCATTGGAGTGGCCGATCAGGTAAACGCGATTACTGTCGACGTTAAAGCGCTGTTTCATCTCGTCAATGATTGAACGGATGTACGCGCTGTCATCGACCTCGGCGCTGAAGAAGTTGCAGCAGGCATCCGAGGCATTCCAGAACCGGTTTTGGGCACCGCCGGTTTCCTGCATACCGTCAGGAGCGACGAACAGAAAGCCGTAGTCATCTGCCAGGTCGCTCACCTTGAAATAGCTGTCCTGGTTCTGACCGCTGGAAGTGTAACCGTGTAGCAGAATGATCAACGGAGTCGCTTCCGAAGCCTCATAGGAGGCGGGGACTTTTACCAATACCTCGCCACGACCGAAATCAATGTTTTGGGCCAGGCTGGTCGCGCTCAGCGTCAGACCTAACCACGCGGTAAGCAGCAGGGTTTTTCGCAAGGGGTTCTTCATGATGTAGGCTGTCCTTTTCTTTTGATAAATGCGTTCAGGGTCTGAGAATGACCTTTCCGGTGGTTTCTCGGCCTTCCAGTGCCCGGTGGGCAGACTGTGCTTCTGCCAGCGGATAAAAATGTTCCACTCTCAACTGCAGTATTCCATCGCTGATCCAGTTGAATACATCGCCGCTGCGCCATTCAAGGTCTTCACGGGACGCCAGATAATCAAACAGGGTGGGGCGGGTCAGAAACAGTGACCCTTTCGGGCCCAGAGTGGCGGGATTAAATTCAGTGACCGGCCCGCTGGCGTTGCCGTACAGGACCATGTGACCAAACCTTGCAAGACAATCAACACTCTTGGCAAAGGTTGCCGCGCCTACTGAATCATAGGCGACATTGACACCCGCGCCATCGGTCAGTCGCATTACTTCTGAGTGGAAATCCTGCTCAGTGTAGAGAATCACTTCGTCTGCGCCGGCGTCTCGGGCGAGTTCGGCTTTTGCTTCGGTGGAGACCGTGCCAATGACAGTGCCGCCAAGCATTTTCACCATCTGAATCAGTAGCAGGCCTACCCCTCCAGCAGCTGCATGGATGAGACAGCGGTCTCCTGCTTTAACCGGGTAAGTCGACATGCACAGATAATGCGCTGTGCAACCCTGGAGCATGGCGGCGGCGCCCTGGTCAAAACTGACTCCTTCGGGAATCGGGACCAGTTTGTCCGCCGGCACGGCTGCAAACTCTGCGTAGGCGCCAGCCACATTGGTGTAGGCTACTCTGTCGCCGATGTTCAATCCGGTGACGTTTGTGTCTGCCTCGACCACTGTCCCGGCGGCCTCAAGGCCCAGGGTCGATGGGAGAGGAATCTGGTAGAGACCACTGCGCTGATAGGTGTCGATGAAATTGATGCCGGCCGACTCGACTTTCACCAGCACTTCACCCTCACCAATGCGGGGCATGTCGACATCCTCGAACGCCAGTACCTCGGGTCCGCCGTGTTCATTTACTCTGATCGCTTTCATACCGAAAATCTCAATGAGCGTTCAATCAATGGGTTCTCAACCACCAGGCTGTCAATCAATGGGCTGTCAATTAATGGGCTTTCAATCATTGGAATCTCACTAAATGAGCCATCAGATCAGTGGGCCGTCATCCAATGGCAGTCATTCAAAGTGCCTGCAAAACGATCTTTATCTCAGAATTCGAAGGTGCTGACAATGTGATTCACCGGTGTGGCACTGCGCAGGGCAGAGGTTTATGCTATCTCAAGCTCTTCAAGCCATTAAGAGGTGGACTCACATGCCAATAAAAGCGCTGGACCCCGCTGGTTTCCGAATCATCCTTACACTCCTGATGGCCATGGTTCCATCGGCTGTTTACGGTCAATCTGAGAGAGACTTCGAGTCCGAATTCGCACAGCCGCGCCTGATTCACACCGCTGACGCGGGTGAGATTCTCGTGGTGCCCTTCGCGCAGGGTCTGGCGAATCCGTTTGATCTCGCTTTCCGCGCCAACGGCGACATACTGGTGACCGAGCGCTATACGGGACAACTCAGAATCATCCGCGAGGGAGTCTTGCTGCCCGGTGCTGTCTCCGGCGTACCGGATGTCTACTCGGAGGTCTTTCGGGCGGGACTCATGTCGGTTGCTCTGCATCCAGATAATGACGCGCTGGTGTTTCTCAGTTACACCAAGCCCATCGAAGTTGACGGCGAGCCCGAACAGACCGTGGCGCTGGCCAGAGGAACTCTGGACGGTGACCAGCTGGTCAATGTTGAGGAAGTCTTCGTTGCAGAAGGACTGGATCGCGGTATCGCTGCCGCCAAGTTGCTGTTTGCACCGGACGGACACCTTCTGATGTCGATTGGGGGTGCCTATATGTACATGGGCTTGGGGGATTATGCGCAGGATCCGTCGGTCCACTATGGCAAACTGCTGCGCCTGGACAGCAATGGAGCGCCAGCGGCAGATAATCCGTTTCTGGAATCGGGTGAATTCCTCCCTGAAGTGTATTCTGTCGGGCACCGCAATCAGATCGGCATGGATTTCCACCCGCAAACGGGGGAGCTGTGGGCTTCTGAAAACGGTCCTCAGGGCGGTGATGAAGTCAATATTATCCGGCCCGGTGCCAACTACGGTTGGCCGGGGGTTTCCTACAGCAGGCAGTATCGTGGCGACTGGGTAAGCGACAGGCAATGGCAGGGCGACGTTGTCCAGCCGGAGATCCTCTGGTGGCCGTCCATTGCGCCGGCGGGTCTGGCTTTCTACACAGGGGATAAAATTGAGTCATGGCAGGGCGATCTGTTTGTGGGGGCCATGCTACAAGGTCGCATTCCGGGGACGGGGCACGTCGAGCGGATCGTGTTTAATTCCCGGGGTCAGGAAATACGAAGAGAAAGCCTGCTGAGAGATCTGGGCGCGCGGATCACCGCAGTCAAGCAAGGGCCTGATGGCTATCTTTATGCTCTGGCTGATGAGCAATTCGGTGCCATTCTGCGGTTTGAGCGTCCGCCGACTCAGCCCTAGCCGTTCTCCGATTCAATAGCTCAGGATCGTTCCGGCGGCAACCAGAAAAATACCCATGGGTGCCACAAAACGCATCACTGTGAGCCAGAGCTTATAACCCAGAGACTCGCCCAGGCCGAGTTCGTCACGGGTGGCCTCTCTGGACATCACCCATCCCGCGAAGATCGTAATGAAGAATGCGCTGGTCAGAATCAGGTTGTTGACCACGAAATAATCAATGATGCGAAAGATGGTTGCCCCTTCAAACATAGGGATGAAATTCAGGGGTAAAAAATCTGCCCAGATGTTGTGCGAGAAAACTGACCCCAGTCCGATAAACCAGGCCAGACCTCCTGCGTACAGCGTCATCCGAAGTCGACTGGCTCCGGGCTTCTCAACCAGGCGTGACACGGTAGATTCGAGCATGGAAATTGATGTGCTGAGAGCGGCAAATAAAACAAGCAGCAAAAACAGGGTGCCCACAAGCAGTCCGCCCGGCATTTGGCCCAGCGCCACCGGCAGGGTCACAAACAAAAGACCGGGCCCAGCGGCCGGCTCCAGCGCAAAGGCGAACACAATCGGAAAAATGGCCAGTCCGGCGAGCATATCGACAGAAACGTTGGCGCCCGCGATTGCGAAAGCGGACCTGGGTATGGAAGCCTGTTTGTCCAGATAGCTGCCGTAGTTGAGGATGCCGCCGCCACCTACGCTCAGTGAGAAAAAGGCCTGTCCCAGGGCTAACAGCACGACATCATTACTGACTCTGCTGAAGTCAGGCACGAACATGAATGTCAGTGCCGCCCGGAAATCGCCGGCCACAGCGGCGTACAACACAAGCGTCAGCAGAATAACAAACAGTGCCGGCATCATGATTTTGACGGTCTTTTCCACGCCATTCTGAACGCCACGCGCCACTACCCACATGGTTAATGCCATGAAAACACCGTGCCAGAAAGTCATGCCCCAGACGGAAGCCTGCACCTCATTGAAAAGTGCAACAGAGCCTTCGGCGCTGATGCCTGCAAAGGCGCCTGAGAGAGAGATTGGCAGGTAGGCCAGCACCCAACCCGCAACCACGCTGAAGAAGGTTAATGCGAGAAATGCAATGCTTATGGCGATCCAGCCGAGGTATTTCCAGTTCGCACTGGCGCCTTCTGCCCTGGCCAGGGCTTCGGTGCTGCCGGCCGGTGATCTGCCCCCGCGACGGCCAATCGTAATCATGGCTATTACGCACGGTATTCCAAGCAGAATGATGAACAGAAAGTAAAAGAAAATGAACGCGCCACCGCCGTTCTCACCGGCCATAAAAGTAAAGCGCCAGATGTTGCCAAGACCCACGGCGCTGCCCATGGCAGCGAGCATGAACCCCCAGCGTGAAGAAAATTTGACACCGGACTCAGCCAAATCGACTGCTCCTATTGGTTTTTTCTTATCATTATTCCGAAAAGTTGGCTGCAGCCATGCGCCACTCAACGGTCCCTACTGAATGAATCACAGGCCGAAAACTCGCTCCGCGTTGAGATGGCGAATGGCCCTGCAGTCGTCGTGTGATAACTGCTTCGTGTTCTTTTTAGCTCCTTCGATATCGTATACCTGATGCGGCCAGTCCGTGCCGAACATCACGCGGTCACTGCCGACGATTGAAATCAGATACTGCAGGGACCTCGGGTCATAGGTAATGCAGTCGTAGTAAATGTGGCGCAGATAATCCGTTGGTTTACGCTGCATTTTTCTGCGCTGGGGCAGCTCCACCTCATCACCTTTTTCAAAACGCCCCACGAGATAAGGGAGGGCTGCACCGCCGTGGGAGGCAATGAGTTTCAGGTCGGGATACAGATCAAAAAAGCCGTCAAATATCATACGCGTGACGGCCAGAGTCGTGTCGAACATGAATCCCACTGACCAGCTCAGGTCAAATTCACCCATATCCATTACCATGGCGCCGGGCGGATCGGTCGGATGCAGCAGCACCGGTAGCTTTCGTTCATCAATCGCCTGCCAGATTGGCGCGAAAAATTCATCGTTGAGACTTTTTCCATCGATATTGGCCAGCACCATCACCCCGACTGCGCCATGCCTACAGCTCCGCTCAAGCTCCTCTACGGCTTTCTCCGGATACTGCCACGGCAGAGAGGTAAACCAGCGGATGCGCTCCGGGAAAGTGCTTTGTGCCTCGGCCATGGTATCGTTAGATTCCCTGGCAGCCATGCAGCTGATCTCTTCTGAACCCCAGTACACATTGGGGCAGGTAAGCGACACGATATTCATGTCGATTCCGTTTTCGTCCATGGCTTTTATCCGCAAGTCATAGTCAAAGTGACCGGGTTGCGGGAAGGCGACCGGGGTTTCTTTGCGGAATATCTCCTGGTGGCCGTCCGGGCGGGTTTTCAGGTGATAGTCGCCGCCATTTTGCGTGAGAATCTCGAGCCAGCGGCGGGTGTAGGCGTGGGTGTGGATATCTATAATCATGGACGAAGATTAGCATTAACTGGGAAGCAAGCGGTAGCTTCTGAAGGCCATGCAGCGCGATGCGTGGAGCACCCAGGATTGTCGCCATGAAGTATCTGCGGTTGCCCGCTTAGGTAACGCGACCCCATCAGCGGCGTAAGTAACGAAATAGATGAGGCAGTCAACCCCGCAGCAGTGGAGCAGGCTGCAGGTTGTCTCATATCCGGGTAGCAGAGAAACACAGATCAGATGCGCGCAGAGGTATCGCGCCGGCGCCAAATCTGCTTTACTGAACCCGCTCCAGATAATAACTAAAAGGACACCTTCATGATAAAACAGTTCGTCTTGGCGCTTCTCTCTGTACTGGCTGTACTGGGATGGCAGGTGAGCGCAGCGCAAATTCTCGAAGTTGATACGGCATCAGGAAAATATCAGGGCCTACCGTCACCGGTCGTCAGTGACGTTTCGGTTTTCAGAGGATTGGCTTTTGCCGCGCCACCGACCGGGGATTTGCGCTGGAAGCCGCCGGAACCGCCGGTCACTTTCTCCGGTGTCCGACTGGCCGAGCGCTCCGGCCCGGCTTGCTGGCAGGCGCGAAATTCAGACAACAGTGTCTACGCTCGTGGCAATCTGGATCGGTCAGAAGACTGTCTGACGCTCAACGTGTTCACCGCTGCTGTCGATGACAGTGCAGGACTGCCGGTAATGGTCTGGTTTCATGGAGGCAGCAACACGGCCGGACATGGGGGAGCGCAAATCTTTGACGGGTCCAATCTGGCAGCACGGGGCGCAGTGGTTGTGACAGCAAATTATCGACTCGGGCCGCTCGGATTTCTCGCACATCCAGCGTTGACGGCAGAGTCGGAGCAGGCCGCTTCCGGCAACTACGGGCTGCTGGATCAGGTGGCGGCACTACAATGGGTGCGGAAGAATATTGCGCGCTTTGGTGGAGATCCTACAAGAGTCACCATATTCGGCCAGTCCGCCGGCGGTGAGGATGTCTGTCTGCTGATGGCGTCTCCGCTGACGACTGGGCTGATTCATCGGGTTATTGGCCAGTCCCCTTCCGGCGGGTGTGTGCGTCTGGAGCGGGGCCTTGAGGGCGGGGCGGATTCCGCTCACGCGAGAGGAGTCAGGTTCTTGGAGGCGCTGGGTATCAAGGATTCGGGATCGGCAGCACTGGCAGCCATGCGAGAATTGTCGCCAGAAGAGATTACTGCTACAGCGTCTTCAGAAGGCAATCCCAATGGTCCCATTATCGATGGCTGGGTTCTGCCGGACGCGCCGGCGCGTCTTTTTGCGCGAGGGGAATACAACCGTGTTCCGGTGATGATGGGCGCGCTCGCTGAGGAGTATTTCGGTTTGCAGGCAGGAGCGGCTGAGATTTCAGAGGCGGATCTGGACACATTTCTGATGCGTAGCTTTGGGGCTGGCGGGCTTGCTCTGAAAACGGGCTACCAGAGCCTGATTGAGCGTTCTCCCATTTCTGCTCAGAAAACAATCGCTGGCGACAACGGGTTTACCCGTACGGTGCGAGACTGGGCACGACTGATTTCAGCCAACCATGATACGGCCTATGTCTACTATTTTTCCCGCCCGGTGCCGGTATTTCGTCTGTACATGCCGTCCATGCCTGACCTCTCCGGCGACGGTGGCGCCAGATCACTGGGGGCCTATCATTCCGGAGAGCTGGCCTACGTATTTGATAATCTGAACACCGTCGGGATAGGGTGGGAGTCGGATGATCATCTGCTGTCAGCCACAATTGCTGACTACTGGTTCAATTTTGCCCGCAGCGGAAATCCCAATGCTCCGGGTCTTCCCGAATGGCCTACTTACGATCCAGCAAATGATGCGGTGCAGGTGTTTGATGCGCAGGTGCGAAACGCTATACATCCTCGCAGCGCCCAAATGGACCGGATTGAGGCGATAGCCACTCAGTGACAGGCGCAGAATGCGGGATCTGATTCAGGGTCTGGAGGTTCGCGCTTTGGGCCCCAGCTGACTGGGAAGCAACTCGTAAGCCAGTTTGACCCACTCACACAACAGGGGTCTGGTGTCCCTTGGATCTATGACTTCTTCGATGCCAAACGCCTCTGCAGTTCGCAGTGGAGAACGATATTGCTCGAGCATATCTTCAAGCTCGCGCCGTCGAAGTTCAGGGTCCTCGGCTGACTCTATGTCGCGTCGATAGGCAGCCTGAACGCCGCCTTCGATGGGGAGTGAACCCCAGTCGGCCGATGGCCAGGCGTAGCGAAGGTTGAGGCCGTCGGATTTGCCATGCCCGGCCCCGGCCACTCCGTAGCAGCGTCGGATGATGACTGATACCCATGGTATGCTGGACTGATAAACGGCCATCAAAGCGCGGCTCCCCAATCGCACGGTGCCTTCCTGTTCTGCTTCTGTTCCGATCAAAAAGCCGGGATTATCCACCAGATTTACCACGGGTAAATGGAAGGTGTCACACAGATCAACAAAGCGCATCATTTTTTCTGAGGCAGACGCATTTACCGCACCACCGTGGTGTTTTGTATTGTTCGCCATAAGGCCTACGGCATGACCATCCAGTCTGGCTAATCCGACAGTCAGTGACTGGCCGTATGCCGGACTGATCTCAAAGAAAGAGTCCCGGTCGGCTATGGCGCTGATGATATCGCCTATTTCGTACATCTCGCGGCGATTGCGCGGTATGACTGAGAGTAAGTTTTCATCACGCCGGTCGGCGGGGTCACTGGAAGCTGTAACCGGCGGCATTTGCCACACACTTTGCGGCAAGTATGAAAGAAATTTCTTGATGGTCAGGAAGGCTTCTTCTTCACTGGCCACTTCATTATCAACTGCGCCGCTCACATGGGCATGAATTTGAGAGCCGCCGAGTTCGTTTTTTTCTACGGGCTTGCCGAAGCCCCGCTCGACGACCGGGGGGCCTGCAACAAACAACTGGCTGGTTTCTTTGATCATTAATGAGAAGTGGGAAATGGTGACGCGGACTGCGCCGAGACCCGCAACCGAGCCCATACAGGCACAAACTACCGGTACCTGCCCCATTAGTTCCATGGTGGTGTTGAATCCCTGTAAAGCAGGGACATAGGAGTAGCCAACCATCTCAAGCGTTTTGACGCTACCGCCACCGCCACTGCCATCAACGAGACGGATTAGGGGAAGCCGCATTTCCAGAGCATATTTCTCACCATAGCCGGACTTGTCTCCGATTTTGGCGTCGGCTGCACCACCGCGCACGGTGAAATCATCGCCACCGATTACGACCTTACGGCCGTCCAGTTCGGCTGTGCCCAATACAAAATTCGATGGCGTGAATGTTTGCAGGCTGCCGTTCTCGTCATAACTCGCCCTGCCGGCCAGAGCCCCGATTTCATGAAAGCTGTTCTCATCAACCAGGGTCGAAATGCGCTCCCGCACAGTCAGTCTGCCGTTGTCATGCTGCCGCCTGATGCGCTCTTCTCCGCCCATTTCCTTGGCCAGCACTTCGCGCCTGCGTATTTCATCGACTTCTTTTTGCCAGGACATATTCATCCGCCTTTAGCGTGGTTGTCGCGAGGTTCTATCATGAAACGGCTTCAGAATTAAAGCCGGAGCGACTCTGCGGTACCTGATGTCTGAACCGAGCGCCACACCAACCAGATTGCCCGGTTGTCTGAATTCATATTCTGCTGTTGCAGCATACCCTCTCGGAGCCAGGCAGCGCGCTAATTGCCGATATCGGAACCTGCGAGAAATTCCGGGCAAAAAAAAGGGGTGGCTGCTGCCACCCCTTTTCCTGTTGCGTTACTGCTGATCTTAGAAGTCAGCTCGCAGACGGGCGTAGTAGTAACCACCCTGCCAAGGGACAACGGTACCTGAAGAGTAGACACGGCCACAGCAGTAGTCGCCGATGGTGTCACGGTCAGGATATTCGTCGAACAGGTTACGAGCACCAGCAGACAGTTCGAACATGTCGTTGATCTGCCACTGACCTTCCAGGTCGAACTGATAAAAATCAGGCAGAGTCTGGAAGCGGAGTCCGCCAGGGCCAGTGCCGCCTGAGTTAGAGTTGGTAGATTCACCGAACCACTGGAGTCTGGCAATCAATTGGAGATCGCCAAGCTGGTGGATACCAGTGAATATTCCACGCCACTTAGGATCGAAGTTGACGAAGTCATACCGACCTTCAGCATTAAGATAAACGCTTGGGTCAGATTCGAAAGAGTTTTCAGTGTAGTTAACCGCAGCAGAAACATTTGTGTTTTCAGCAAGCGGGTAGCTAGCAACAATATCAAAACCTTCCGTACGACTGTCGAACGCGTTGGTGAAGTAGAAAACACCACCGATGGTATTCGCGCCCGCTACTCCAGCCGAGTCAAGTGCCAGGTAGTTCGCATAAGCATCACCTGAAGTTGGATCAGTTGACACGGCACGAGTTGAGATCGCGTTAGTGCGATCATCAATATCGATGCGGTAATAATCCAGTGTCAGATCCAGGTCACCTAAATTGCCAGTTAAACCGATCGTGAAGTTGTTCGACTTCTCAGGCTTCAGAGGCGATGCACCCAGCGCTTGTGCCACAGGGCCACCCGCGGGGAACAGACCTGTTGCGATGGGGATACCATCTGGAAGACGAGTCGATACGTTCACTGTTCCTTGCTGACCTGGGGTCGGTGCTCGGAAGCCGGTACCGATAGAGGCTCGCGCGTTCCAGTTGTCAGTAAGTACCAGTCGACCAGCTAGCTGGAACAGAACTTCGGAGTCAAAGTCTTCGTAGTTCTCGTACCGTACCGCGCCTTGCAGGTACAGATTGTCAGTAACGTCTCCGTTCAATTCGCCATATAACGCGTACGAATTACGCGAAAATATGTTAGTGAACTGAGGATTGTTTCCGGGGAAACCGTTAGAACCTACACCAACAGCTGTGTAAACGGGATCGTTTGGATCAGCACAATTCAGTGTAGAACCGCCTGCGATGGCGTTTATACCATTCGGCGCGGTTGTTCCATCGGCATTACAGAGGTCCCATGGGTCTTGGCGGGCATAGGGGCCGGCCACATAGGAACCAGGGTCACCCTGGGTAAGCTCATATTCTTCATCCATATAGCTCGCGCCGAAGGCGAAGACTGCGGGGCCTGCCATGCCAGCATCGAACTCGTAAGTGAAGTCAGCCTGGAACTGAGTTTCGCTGTTGATCAGATTACTTGGTCGGAAGCTGGTCTGAACAGTACCGGCCGAGTCACCCAGCGAAGGGTTGATCGTGTTAAACAGGGTGTACGCAATCTCACTTTCACCGGTTCTGCCGCTGAAGTCATAAGTTAGACCGTTATCCAACTCACCTTTCATTCCGCCAACTAATGAAAAGTCGCTGACATCCCCATCAAACTGAGGCGTGAAACCTCCCGGGAAAATGTCGAGTGGTGAGTAGATTGAGCCATCAGGCCGGCGGAGATCTTCTATTACACCGTTGCCGGGATATCGATAGAAGAAGTTACCGTCAGTGCTTGAGTCTGAGTAGTTGCCGTAACCATAGAATTCAGTGTCAGCGTCCAGCTGATAACCCGCGTTTACGAAAACTCGGACCGCGTCAGTCTGAGGCTGGCCCCAGGGCTGTACGACCTCGCTGATGCCAGCTGCGTTTGCAGTCTTAGTACCAGCCTGGTAGGCGGGTTCTTGTGCCTTTGCCTGTTTGGCGGCGCTTTGAGCAGTGAAGCCGGGCAAGTTTGGATCGACACACCACCAGGACTGGCAGTACTGCTCGCCGCGGTTAGTACGATCTGCTTCAACCCATTCACCGGAAACACTGACGAAACCATTATCACCCAGAGGCAAGCCGATGTTGCCCTGGACGGTAGTCATTGCGCCGTCGCCTTCCATGAACTCACCGGTATCGATCGTCAGGCTGCCACCCTCGCTGTTGTCATTGAGGATGAAGTTGATCACGCCAGCAATGGCGTCAGAGCCGTATTGTGCAGACGCGCCATCACGCAGGACTTCAACGTTCTTGATTGCAGACGCTGGGATCGTTGCAATGTCTGGTCCCTGAGTACCTGAACCGCCGATTGAAACCAGTGCCGCTCTGTGGCGCCGCTTGTTGTTGACCAGGACCAGAGTCTTGTCGGTCGGCAGACCGCGAAGCTGGGCAGGTCGAATCATAGTCGCGCCGTCAGAAATCGGCTGACGAGCAACGTTGAATGATGGGACCAGTGTCTGAAGGATGTTGTTGGTATCAGTGTGCGAGATCGCTTCGATGTCTGCTGCGCTGAATACGTCAATAGGTACCGGCGAATCGGCAACGGTACGTGGACGGCCACGTGCACCAGTCACGATGACTTCTTCGATGTCAGCGCCACTGTCTTGCGAGAAGGCGACCTGAGGCGCCCCGGTAGCGGCTAGAATAGCAGCTGCCAGCAAGGTTTTTGGGTGTCTACGAAAATTCATTCGTTTCTTACTCCTGGAGTTAAAATTGTGGGTTTCCCTCTGGGTAGACCGTGACGCATCCCAACTATATGCATCTAGAATTCTAGGACGGTCAAGTCGTGCTGATCAGCCGGCGAAACGCCAGAGAGGGCTCTCATCAACCGGTCAATGTTAAGCCTTTTCGCACTATTATGAAACACTTTGAAACAATTGATTCGGAGTCAGGTTGACGAATGGCTTCCAGATTCAGGCAAAATTTGTCAAAACTGAGAAAAAATTCAATAAAAACAGATCAGTAGAGGTAGAAAGCACTGCCTCTGCAGGTATGTTTTCAGCAGCCATCAGCACTTTTTATAGGGTCAATCCGGTTCGCTGCTGGTGGAAATGCCGCGGTATTGGCGGATTTTCGGCAGCTTGGGCCTGCCTGCGGCGCTGTCAACCGAGGACCCCGGGCCATGATCATGTCCACACCGACCAATGCGACGCGCGGCTCCAGCGACAGATGCGCCTGCTACAGTGAGATACAGCTGAAAAGGTGCATGTGGCGACGCCAGCCAGTCGGGATGAAAGCAGGGGTCGTTTAAGCAGGCTGATGGCGGACGGGGATTGCCGGGGTCAGCCCGTGAGCCTGGGTACAAGAACAGGGGTTCGAGCTACATAATCCCGGTATTCCGGATCCTCTCCCCAGCGCTGCTGGGCACTGTCTTCCAGCAGGCGAACGCCGCTGACCTTAATCAGCAGAAAAGTCACGAACAGCGGCGAGATCATGGTGACGAGCTGCCAGCCACCGAGAGCCGGCAGGGCGACCAGCGCAACGCCCAGCCACAGCAGAATCTCGCCAAAGTAGTTAGGGTGCCGGGATCTGGCCCACAGCCCGGTGGTGATGAATTTTTCCGCATTGGTCGGGTCGCGCCTGAATACTGTCTTCTGGTGATCAGCCAGGACCTCCACGCCAAAGCCCACAGCCCAGATCAGGGCGCCCAGATAGGCAAGCCCGTCCAGCGGAAGTTGACGCGCTGACGTGATCGCTGCCAGAGCCGCAGCCATGGTGATAAACACCCAGGCGCCACCAAGAGTCCAGGTAAAGGCATAGCGGAAAAATTTCTTTTTGATTTCAGTGAATCGGCGATCCTGGCCGGCTCGCTTCACCCGGAGGAACAGGAATGTGCCGAGGCGGGCAGACCACACTGCCACCATCAGGCACAGTAACATGCCGCGGCTGTCCATGCCGGGGTGAACAGCATAGGCCAAACCGACTGTGGACAGATAGGACAGACCGCCGGTCAGATCGAAATAATGCTCTGTCTGGAACATGAAAGAGGGAATGAAGACAGTCCAGTGCAGCAGAAAACCGACTGTGGCACACAGAGCAAACAGAGGGTAGGGGCCGATCATCACGCTACCCTGGCTCCCGGCCAGAGCGATTGCTGCGCTGACAGTTAAAATAACGGTGATTCCGATGAGGGGTTTCAGCATGCGCGTGATCCTTGCAACAGTTTACTCAAAATCGACCCGGGCTAAGCCAATGCCGCTTTCTCCGGCGACCGCGTAAAGCAGGTAGACAATGCCATCTTCTTCAAAAAGCGCAGGGTCGCGGAGCTGATTCACCTGCCCGTACGCCGTACTCCGGACGCTTGGTTCAACAGGCGCATTGGCGCCTTCCCATTCAGTTTCAGGCCGCAGTAAAGTTTGCTCATCCGATGCCTGCCACAGATGCCAGTCATCGCTGATGTCGATTGTGCTCAGCAATATCGACTCAGGTGCATCCCCGACCCGGGTCCAAAAAACGTAGAGCGTCTCCTCCCGCACCATCACGGCAGAATGTCTCATGTTCGGGGTAAACAGGAGCGGGCCCTGTTCGAAGCCGGTCATTCCGTCGGCCGAGCGATAGAACTGCCCCGGCATACTGATTGCGTAGGTCATGCCCTGCCACGGAAAAATACGCATGTAAGTGCGCCCTATGTTTTCCTCCTGTGCACGAAAGTGAATGCCGTCTGTCGAGGTTGCCACGCGGGAATGCTGAAAACCGGGCCCTTCGAGGCCATGGAAATACATAATTATCTGATGATTGGCTTCATCAACATGAACATCGGGTGAGGCAATATGCGGTTCGGTGAGTTCCTTGGCCAGATCGTGGGATACCTGCACTCCGGTAGCGCGTCTCGCTGCAACCAGTTCGTTCAGCCTCTCCTCCGAGATCGATGGTCGCGTAGGCGTAAAATAGGAGTCCTCGATCTGCAGGCTCCCGGGTTCATGGATCTGCCAGGGGCCGGTGATTGAATCGGCGTAGGCGAGTCGTATGTAGAGTCCTTTATGGTCCGCGAAGTAGAGATAGTAGTTGCCCATTTTGTTGGGTAACCAGTCCGGTACTTTGATCAGAGAGGGTCCCTGAATGTTCTCCCCGATGCTGGGATGAATATCAGGACCGATCAGCGGTCGGTCAAGGAGCCGGGTGATCGTGACATTGGACGACTGCGCTGGCGCGGCTGTCGATATCAGCAGGGCGAGCAGCGCGATGACGGGTATTGCGATAAAAGGAACAGGTTTTTTCAGGCCTTGTGTGATCATGGGTGCTCCCGGGCATGCTCGACAGTGTTCGAAGACTAAGTTCCGTGCTGCTGAAAGTCTAGGGTTGCTGTTGCTTGCCTCTGACTCTCATTCATCAATAGAGTTTGCCATTCTCTTGTGCGGGGAGGGCAGGTCGACGTAGTCCCCGCTGCGCTGTTCTTTTGCTGCGCGCATGGATTCCTGTATCTCGTCCTGCTGCAGCATGCTGGCATTCCAGATGCGAACATAATCCAGGGCGTCCTCTGTACTGTGATCCCGTGCGTAGTTGATCATGCGCTTGCTGCCATAGATTGCCAGAGGGGCCTTGCTGGCAATCTGTTCTGCAATGTTCATCACTGATTCCAACATGTCGTCCTGCGTCGGGAAAATGTCGTTGATTAATCCCCGGGCTTTGGCCTCCTCGGCGCCCATGCGTCGGCCGGTATAGGCCAGCTCTTTCACGATGCCTTCTGGCAGCAGGTTGGTGATGCGGGGGAAAGTGCCCACATCGGCCGTCATGCCAATATTGATTTCGTAGATTGTCAGGAAAGCGTCAGCGGTCATGTAGCGCATGTCGCAGGCGGTAATCAAATCCACCCCGGCACCGATGGCGCCGCCCTGAACGGCAGCCAGAACCGGTACCCGGCTTCTTTCCAGGCAGCTGAAAGTTTCCTGCAGGTACCTGACGTTGTCGTAAAAGCGAAGACCCCTGAGGCGGGCATTCTTCTCGGGATCTGGATCGGATTGCGCGCTCTCGCTGCTTCCGAAAGCGGAAACGTCCATGCCAGAAGTGAAATGCGGACCGGTCGAGGAAATCACGATGACCCTGGCCTGGTGTTCCGTTTCAATCTCCCTGACCAGTTCGGGCAGTTCTGCCCAGAAACTGGGGATCATGCTGTTTCTTTTTTCCGGTCGATTCATGCTGATGTGTGCGATCTGATTTTCGACTTTCAGGTCAAAACATTGGTAGGTCATAGCGTATTATCCTGTGTCGGGTCGGTTGTTCCGGCAGTAAAAATGAATGGCTTCTGCGCCGCGGGCCAAGTCGTCAGGGTTCATGTTCCGGCTTGAGATGCCAGCGTCGGCCATTCGGCGGCGACGATCGTTTATATAGTGAGTAAAACGCGGTTTCTCTGCTGCGCTTAACAGACTTTCGATTTCAGTGAGTACGTTTTGGTAAAAGCCTTCAATAAAGGTCAGGGTGTGTTGTCTTCTCTGCGCATGAGCATTGAGGGCTTCTCTGATGCGCGCGTCACCCTGAAAATCAGAGTAATTCCAGGTGTCACACATTGCCTTGACGTTCTGCATCTCGTCAATATTGATAAAATTCCTGGCGTTTGACAGAGAGATAAAAATTTGTTCAAGCGTTTCTGCTTCAAGGCCGATGATCGAGGCTGTTCGCTGCGGTGCGCTGGCGATTTCCTGCATGAGTCGGTTGAGGACCGCCCTGTCAATTTCTTCCGGTTCGAGTCCGGACTGGCTGTTGCTGACTCCCGGAATTGCCGTATCGAATGTTAAGGGAAGGGAGAGTCGGTCCTGCTCGAATTCAGCTTCCTGAGCGGCAATCGTTTGATTTACTAACAGCCATGCAGTCAGTGTGCCTGCAGTAAAATGACGTAGTAACCATGGGGCTGTTGGGTGTCGTTTGATCAACGTAGCTGATGCCTGATGTAAGCTTACTGGCCGCGGCGAATGGCATCCGGTTCCAGTTGGGGGTAGTCGATGCCCAGTTGATCTAGATAAGTATCGTAAGCGTCAGGGTCGTAATACAGCGCTTCAAGCTGCGGTCTGAATTCATCCATGATGTCGCTGTTTTTATCAATCGCGGGCGGGTCGTCTGGCCCGATGAACGGCGTATAAGTTTCCTCGGCAGTTTGTACTTCGTCAAAATAGGCCTGCGCTTCATCCAGCAGGGTATCGCTGAGCAGCATATCCAGCATCGTAGTCGCGATGACCTTGGCTCCCGCAATCGCACCCTTGTGCGCAATTGGAGTCGCCATTGCCATGGCGCTGGACCAGTGGTGTCCCTGTAAGCCCCGTACATTAGATGGATAACGCAGAGTTACGGTGGGGACATTCCAGGAAATATCACCAATATCATCAGACCCGCCAGAGACCGGGTTTGCCTGAGGCTCTCCTATGCCAGAAAGTTCGGTCGCCAACCCTTGTGGTTCGTCGGCTCCCATAAGTGTCTGCAGCGCTTTTGCAAAGCGCTGATCGTCTTCGGACCAGATCGGCAGTCCGACCTGCTGAATGTTCTCATTCATCGCCAGGGCGATCGGCTTGTTAAAATGACGGGGATAGGCTGCGCCGACTATCTTGCGTGACATGCCTGTGTCTGTCATCAGGGCAGCGCCTTCGGCAATTTGCTGCAGAGTGGCGAAGTTGTTGCGGATATTGTCTGCGGTGACTTCCCTGATGAAATACCAGACACTGGCGTAGGAAGGCACGACGTTAGGCTGGTCTCCACCATTGCTGATGACATAGTGAGATCGCTGCAGAGGATGGAGATGCTCGCGACGGAAATTCCAGGCGATGTTCATCAGTTCGACCGCATCCAGTGCGCTGCGCCCATCCCAGGGATCGCCGGCGCCATGGGCAGCAACCCCGTCGAACATATATTCGACGGAAACCAGGCCGGTGCCCCGCGCCTGACCCCAACTGACGGTCAGATTGTTGGAAACGTGGGTAAACAGCACGGCGTCAACGTTCTCAAAAAGGCCGTCTCTGGCATACCAGGCCTTGGTGCCCAGCAGCTCTTCAGCGATTCCCGGCCAGAGCACAATCGTGCCGGGCAGGTTTTCCCGCTCCATGATGTCCTTGATCGTCAGCGCGGCAGCGATATTAACTGCCTGTCCTGAGTTGTGCCCTTCGCCGTGCCCCGGAGCGCCTTCAATCATAGGTTGGCGGAAGGCGACCCCCGGCATTTGCGAGGCGCGCGGAATGCCGTCCACATCAGAGCCCAGCGCGATGACCGGTTCGCCGCTGCCCCAGCTGGCCCACCAGGCTGAAGGGATATCGGCAACGCCGTTTTCTACGGTAAAACCATTGGCCCGGAGTATTGCCCCCAGATAACGCTGAGTTTCAAACTCCTGAAAACCGAGCTCAGAAAAGGAGAACAGGCTGTCAACGATTTCCTGGACCAGCTTTGTCCGGCTGTCGACACCCGCGAGGGCCTCAGCCTTGAGTGCGGCCAGGTTCTGCTGCGCTGACGCGGCGGGCAGCAGCAGACTCGCTGAGCAGAGAAGAAAAAGCGCGCGGTAGAAGATCTTCATGGTCATTCCCGATTGCTGAGGTATGACCGATAGGGTAGCGAGTTTTGTCGAGGCTTGCTACCGAGCTGATCTGTCCCTGCCGATAGACGGCGGTCCGCCTTGCTTTCCCGTCAGCCCAGAAGGCACCCGGGGCGCGGCTGCCGCCCGACATTCAGCCCGCCTACTTCGTGTGCTGACTTTCGGTGCTAATTTCGTGTGAGAGTGTCATATCGAAACAGGGTAAAACGTGTGAAGCAGACCAAGCATCAACAGCCAGCAGCCAGCAAAAAATGCTGCTGACTCAGGGGGGGAAGCAGTGAGACAGTGCGCTGTCGAGGTCTTTGTGGCGCAGCTCGATGCCCAGTTCATTCAGGCGGTTTGAGCAGATGTTCCCGCTGGCGAGCAGGGCTGCATCTGCCATTTCACCAAACATCAGGCGGACAATAGCTGCTGGAATCGGCGGCAGAGCAGGGCGCCGCCTGGCCTTGCTGAGTGCTTCGGCAAACGCGCGATTGCTGACCACTTCAGGTGCAACAACGTTGAGAGGGCCGGCGAAGTTGCTGTTCTTAAGGCAGGCCATCATGACGTCAACGGCGTCTGTCAGGCTGATCCAGCTCATCTTGTGGGAGCCGTTTCCGAGACGGCCAACTACCGCCAGACCGCCGGGCATGACCAGATTTTTCAATACGCCGCCATCAGCGTTCAGCACCAGGCCGAAGCGAAGCAGAACAGTCCGGATACCGGCATGGGTGGCGGCAGCTGTCGCCTCTTCCCAGTGCACCGAGACCTCGGCCAGAAAGTCGTCCCCGGGCGGGCAGCCCTCATCTGCAGGCGCTGTGCACTGGTTGCCATAAAAGCCAATGGCTGACGCTGAGAGGAGGGTGTGGGGTGGAGTTTGACGCTCAGACAGAGCCAGGCTCAGTGCTCGGGTAAGCCTTGCTCGGCTGTTGAGTATTTCTTCCTTGCGCTTGGTGTTCCAACGTTTGTCTGCGATGTTGGCTCCCGCCAAATTGACTACAGCATCAAGATCGGTGTCTTTTGAGAGATGAACGCAGTCACTCGTCGGGTCGTAGTGAAAAGGCGCAGAGTCGTCAGAACGACTCAGCCCGAACACCCGATGGCCGGACTCTGTCAATCGTGTGCGCAGAGCAGAACCGATCATTCCACTCGCGCCGGTGATCAGTATGTTCATTCCTTGAGCAAGTCTCGTGTCAGATGATTGTCGGGCGGTGCGGGACCATAAGACGCCGCCTACGGCTGGTGGGCTTAACTGTGCGTTGCTCTCAATGTCCAATGTCGCAATGCTGGATCTCGCAAAGCGCGTAACGGTCGCGATTAACCGGCTTGATTGTCTTTCAGAGAAGCGGCTAAACACCGGCGCTCAATACCGAAAACGTTTCGGTAGAGCATCCGGTTCACCTTGCTTTGCGATGAAAGAATAAATTCTCCATGGACTCTTTAGGCGGATAGGCGGACGAATTTTTTGTGATCCGTCTGAGAGAAACGACCGTTACACAATGCACTGTTAGTTTTTTACCGCTTGTTTTTAATTGAGGTTGTTATGACACAAATACGTCGCATTACCCTGGCGCTGTTCGCCATCATGCCAATTGCATTCACCAGCTTACCCGCCAAAGCGCAGGATATCGTTGATACCGCGGTAGCGGCAGGCAATTTTTCCACGCTGGTCGCAGCGGTACAGGCCGCCGGCCTGGTTGACGTGTTGAAAGGCGAAGGCCCTTTTACAGTATTTGCTCCTACCGACGAAGCTTTTGCGGCTCTGCCTGAAGGCACCGTCGAAAATCTTCTGAAGCCGGAAAATAAAGACCAGTTGGTCGCTGTGCTGACCTATCATGTGGTGCCGGGCAAAATTATGAGCACTGACATTGCTGGTCAGAGCACAGAGGTAGAGAGCGTGCAGGGCTCAGCGCTGTCTGTAGACGCCACCGATGGTGTGCGCGTAGACAACGCCAATGTTGTTGCCGCTGATATTGAAACGGATAACGGAGTGATCCACGTCATCGATCAGGTCGTTATACCCCAATAAGCTGTCCTACTGGCCGGGCGCCCGCCCGGCTTATTTCCCTAGAGGCTTGGGCTGATTCGTCAGCCCTTTTTTTTGCCTGCCTCCAGCGTCCTGCCATGAAGATCGTATGCGTCGCTGTCTGTAATTTCGACTGCTACGCGGTCCCCGGCCCTCAGAACCTTATCGGTTTCGACGTACACAACACCGTCGATTTCAGGGGCGTCAGCTGAAGATCGTGCCAGGTATCCTTCTTCATTTTTTTCGTCAATGATTACTTCCAGTCGCCTGCCAATTTTTTGCGCCAGCCGATGCCGGCTGATCTGTTGTTGCTTTTCCATGAAGCGCTCCCAACGCTCCTGTTTGACTGACTCTTCGACCGGGTTTGGCAGTGAGTTTGCCCGGGCACCGTCGACCGGAGAGTATTGAAAGCATCCCACTCGGTCGAGCTGGGCTTCATCCAGAAAATCGAGCAGGTCCTCAAAATCCTGTTCTGTTTCACCGGGAAACCCGACGATGAAGGTGCTGCGAATGGTCAAATCGGGACAGATTTGTCGCCACTGGTTGATGCGGTGCAGGGTATTTTCGGAGGCGGCGGGGCGTTTCATGAGCTTGAGGATACGGGGGCTCGCATGCTGAAAAGGAATGTCGAGATAAGGCAATATTTTGCCCTCTGCCATGAGGGGAATGACTTTGTCGACATGGGGATAGGGATAAACATAGTGCAGCCGGACCCACATACCCAAGTCGGCCAGGGCCTCGCAGAGCCCCAGCATGTTTGCCTTTACCGGGCGGCCCTGCCAAAAGCCGGTCTGGTATCTGATATCCACGCCGTACGCACTGGTATCCTGAGAAATAACCAGCAACTCGCGCACGCCGGCTGCTGCCAGTCGCTCGGCTTCTTCGAGCACCTCATTCACTGGCCGGCTGCGCAATTTGCCCCGCATTGAGGGGATGATGCAAAAACTGCAGCTGTGATTGCAGCCTTCAGAGATTTTCAGATACGCATAGTGCCGCGGCGTGAGTTTAATACCCTGCGGAGGCACCAGATCGATGAAGGGATCGTGATCGCTCGGCGGCGGCACATGATCATGTACCTGGCTGACCACCTGCTCATAGGCCTGGGGACCGGTGATGCCCAGAACGCCGGGGTGAGCTTCGGTGATCAGATCCGCTTGGGCACCCATGCATCCGGTGACCAGCACCTTACCGTTTGCCTTCATAGCCTCCTCTATGGTGTCCAGAGACTCCTGTTTGGCGCTGTCAATAAATCCACAGGTGTTGACCACCACGATATCTGCCTCCTCGTAACTGGGAGACACTTCATAGCCTTCAACTCTCAGCTGAGTGAGAATGCGTTCGGAATCCACCAGTGCTTTCGGGCAGCCCAGCGAGACGAAACCAACCTTGGGATTAGACATGCGGAATTTTCTTCAACCTAAGTGATGTTACTGAGGTCGGGGATTATAGCGGTCTCGGTCCAGGATGTAGACGTCTGAGCCAGACTCTTGTGATTCGGTTGCCGCGCCGGCATCAGACCATCGGGTTCAAGAGTCGGTGATTGTCCAAGGCCCGGCATACTGCTGCGCCGGGACTACTGCGCCGGATACTTGAGCCATTGAAAGATTGTCAGCATCTCTGATACGGAGAAGTTTTAAGCCGACATGCCGCGCGCCGAAATGGGCCAGATCGCTTCGACCCGCTCTCCGCGGATTGCATACAGAGAATCGTAAAGGTTTACGACCGGATCGCAGTGAGACACGATCAATTCGATTTTGTCTCCGACGCGGTAAGTGCGCGACGGGTTATCGTCATACCTCAGCGTGCCAAACTCGTCTGAGCCGGAGCTGTAGTTCATTCCGGTCTCTCCTTTTACCCTCGCCCAGGGGCGATTGATCGTGCAGGCTTTTGCTCCGGCGTCGGTTGTGCAGCGCCCGGGATACTGGTCGTTCAGTACAGTGGTGAGCACTGTCAGAGCGGGCTCAAAATCGGCGTACTGCGCGTCATTGTCTTTGCCGCCTATGTCCATGTACTGCGCGTCCATGAAGACATAACTGCCGACCTGGATGTCCGTCAGGCCACGGGTTTCATGGTCGATGTTGTAGCTCCCGGTACCTCCGCCCGAAAAAATCTCGGTGCTCAGACCATTTCTGTTGAACAGATCAAAGGTCTCGGTAGCGGCAATCAGTCGTTCTAGCGTCTGCAGACGTCGGGCAGCAAACCCTTTGACGTGCTGCGATCCGCCGTCGTAACACAGCAGTCCGCGCAAGCGCAGTCCGGGCAGCCGGTCGATCAGCTGAGCGAGCGCCAGTGCCGGTTGTCCCGGTGTGATACCGGTTCTGTGGCCGCCGGGATCGACGTCGATCACAACATCTGCGGTTAACCCCTTGGCGCCGGCCGCCTCCGATAGCAGTCTGGCGTTCTGCTCGCTGTCCGTTGCCTGAATGAATTCCGGATTGGCTTCACGAAGAGCCATGGCGCGCTTGATTTTAGTGGCGGTTACATTGGTAGTCGTCATCATGATGGGGCCGATGCCATGCTGGAACATGACTTCTGCCTCACTGACTTTTGCCGTGCAGATACCGACTGATCCGTTTTGCAGCTGCATCTTCGCAAGGGTCGGGCATTTGTGAGTCTTGGCATGCGGCCGGCTCGCGATGCCGTTGCGTTCCACTGTTGTCTGCATGTGGCCAATGTTCGCCTCAAGTGCATCCAGATCAAGGCACAGGCTTGGCGTATCAAGATCCCATTTGGAGATGTCTCTTTGCATGCCCTCTTCGCTGGTGAATGACAGCATTTCCTGTTGGGTATAGCCATTCACGCCGGCGGGTATCCACAATGCTGCGGCGGTGCTTGATGTTTGCAAAAAACGACGACGGCTGATTTTTTCTGACGACATAGAGCATCTCTCAACTCGTTCGCTGACGGACTGCGCTCAGTCTACACGCTCATTCCGCTGCCAGCCAGCAGGCCGCTCTGGGCGATGCCATCAAACACAAACTGCACGGCCAGTGCTGACAGCAGAACACCCATCACGCGACTGACGACATGCATGCCGGTATTGCCGATCAGCCGGTGTATCTGACCTGACAGCAATAGCATGACCAGAGTGGCGAGCAGGACCAGTAAAATACTGCCGATCACAATGGCTTTTAAGAGCAGGTCGCCTTCGGTATCCGCCATAATGAGAATCGCAGCACCCATGGCGCCGGGCCCGGCGATCAGAGGCGTGGCGAGTGGAAAGACCGAGATGTCCTGTTTGGCGCGGGCCTCTTCTTCTTCTGCATCGGTTGTAGAGGTGCCGCCAGAGTTGCGTGCAAACACCATGTCTATGCCCATCAGCAGCAGCAAAACGCCGCCTGCTGTGCGCAGGGCAGCCAGTGAGATGCCCAGGCCGGAAAGCAGCACTTCGCCGATAAGCGCAAATAACACCAGGATACCAGCGGCAATTGCTGTGCCTCGCACTGCCATCTGACGACGTCTTTTACTGGGTACTGAGGCGGTCAGGCCGGCAAAGACCGCAGCAACGTCGAACGGACCTATGGTGGCGAAAAAAGTGGCGAAGGCGACTGCGAATGTCTCTAACAAGGCTTTGGCTCTCAGGCAGTCGCTGTGCGCACGGCTGCCGCGCAGTGCAGTCGCGTCGTGTCATAAAGCGGTATGGAGGTGTGCTGTTGCTGAACGAGCAGCGCGATTTCTGTGCAGCCGAGAATAATCGCCTGAGCGCCACGTTCTGCCAGTTTCGCCATAACAGACAGATACTGACTGCGAGAGTTGTCTACAATCTTGCCGAGGCACAGCTCATCGTAAATCACCTGATGGACGAATTCGCGATCCGGCTGCTCCGGAGTCAGGACTTCGATACCGAATCGCTGTGTCAGGCGATCACGGTAAAAGTCCTGTTCCATGGTGAAGCGGGTTCCCAGTAATCCGACTTTCTCGACGCCGTCTGTTCGCAGTTGCTCTGCAGTCGCATCCGCGATGTGGATCAGCGGAATGTTGATTCCGGCCTCGATCTGCGGGGCAACCTTATGCATGGTGTTGGTACAGATCAGCAGAAAATCGGCACCGCCCGCCTCAACGGCCTGGGCGGCCCGGGTCAGGATTGTCGCTGTGGCTTCCCAGTCGTCGGCGTGCTGTAGTTTTTCTATTTCGTCAAAATCCACAGAATACAGCGCAATCTTCGCTGAATGCAGACCACCCAATGTGTTCTTGATGCCTTCGTTGATCTCGCGATAATACGTGCTGGTGGACTCCCAGCTCATGCCGCCAATCATTCCTATGGTTTTCATCGGTAGAGGCCACGCAGAAAACCGCTGATGATATCCAAAAGCACCGAGCAAGCGCCACGATTTATTCACAGGAGCGCCCCTTGTCTGTCTGGTGGTGCTGGTATAGCTTGCTAGTAGGTGTCTGTTGCCTCATCTGAACGCGGGGCGATGCGGGTCTGTCTCTGGGCCCGGGCCATAACGGAGGAGCTTATGTTTATTGTCTTCAGAGCTGTCGTGCTGGTTACCCTGACCCTGCTCGGGAGCTGCCAGCTGTCAGATCCTAAACAAGCGTCCGGTCAAATTGGCTTTGTTGTGCTGATCCCCGGCAGTACAGTACAGACAGAGGTGCGCTATTTTTCTTCCGAGAACTTTGTCGGAGAGGTGATTGACGGCTACCAGGCTCCAGTGATTTACCTTACCCGTGAGGCCTACGCAGCCTTACGGGAGGTCCTCTTTGAAGCTGAAACTCTGGGTTTCGGTGTCAAGGTATTTGATGCCTATCGTCCACAGCAGGCAGTGGACCATTTCGTCCGCTGGGCAGAAGACCTGTCGGACATTCGGATGAAGTCGCAGTATTACCCTGAGGTTGAAAAACAACATCTTTTCCGAGACGGCTATATCGCATCTCGCTCAGGTCATTCCCGTGGTTCCACGCTTGACTTAACCCTGTTTGATCTGGAAACGGGCGAGGAGCTTGACATGGGCACTGCCTGGGACTTTTTTGACCTGTCCTCCTGGAGTGACAGTGAAGCGGTTTCCGTCGAGCAGCAGAGCAATCGGGCGTTACTGAAGGCATTGATGACCCGGCACGGATTCCGGCCGCTCAGAGAGGAGTGGTGGCATTTCACGCTGGAAAATGAGCCGTATCCGGAGACCTACTTCAATTTTCCGGTGCGTTGAGGCTTTCCGGAGGGATCAGCGCGTCGGGTATTTGAATTGCCCGTTCGCGGTAATAGCGTAAGGCTCCGGGATGCAGAGGAACCGGGATACCCTGCAGGGCTTCCTGAATCTGCATTGAGCGGGTGGCGCTGTGAATCTGCTGAAGCGTAGGTAAGTTTTCCCAGAGCATTCGGGTCAGGTCGTACACAATCTGTTCAGAAACATCCCCTCGCACGATAAGCACATTAGGACTGGCTGCGGTCATGATTGGCTCATCCTGATATGGGTAGGTTCCGGGCAGAAGTTCATACGCCTGCCAAAGCGGATAGCGCTCGTTGATAGCAGCAATCTGTGAGTTGTCAAAGTCCAGAACGGTCATGTTGCTGCGCATTTGCGCGAATGCTTGTGTGATTGCGGTTACCGGTGGGCCGGCAGGAACGTTCATGCCCACAATATTGCCGTCCTGCATCGCGCTGGCCGATGCCCCGTAGGTCATATAGCCCAGGGTAAATTTCCGGCGATAATCAATTTCGAGAGCGTCGAGAATGTAAATACCCGTATGTTCTGCGCCTGAATTTCTTGCTCCCAGCACATAGCGTTCTCCCTCCAGGCTGTTCAGGTCAGTGAGAGTGCCGGATGTCACTAAATCAGAATGCAGGACAAAATGCTCAACATTAGGCCACATGCCGCTGATGCTGCGCAGGTCTGATTGCGGAGAGCTGATGGGTCCTTCGCCGTTATATGCCCAGGCCGCGAATATGGCGAGGACAAGAGCAAACTGGGACTGGTTGTCTCTGAGCAGCTTGATATTTTCCATGCTGCCGGCTGAACTGATTGCGGTGAGCGAAAAACCTGCCTCTGCTTCCGCCTTGGCCAGAGTGGACAGGGCGACGCCGACAGGATAGAAGGTGCCACCGGTGGTGCCGGTAGCCAAAACATAACTGCTTCTCTGGTGTGAGTTGTCGCTGCAGGTCTGCAGTAATAAGCTACAAAGCAGCAGCGTGCTGATGACTGAAATTCCGGGCCGGCCTTTGGGTCCGCACTGCATGCCGGCTAGCTGCAGCCACCGGGCAGGGAGGCTATCCACTGGCTGATCAGTTCTACTCCCTGCTCATGCACGAGAGCTCTGCCCAGTTCCGGCATCATTTCGTCCGGCTTCGCTGACTGCATACGGTATACCAGAATAGACTCAGCCGGCTTGCCGGGTACGATGCTGTAGAGTCGGTCGCCCGCACCCCCGCCGGCTGCGACTGGCGGCTTGCACACACCCATGTTGACCGGCTGCTCGTGCTGCCCGGTCAGAATCAGATTAGATGTGTCAGCTGCGCCGTCTGGGTTGTGGCAGTGTCCGCAATTCATGCTGAGATAGGCTAACGCTCTGTCCTCAAGCGTTTCGCTTGGATCACGCCAGGACGGTGGCGGAGTGACGTTTGCTTCAATGTCCAGCCAGCCCCTGGCCAGCATTTCATCCAGCTGTGAGCTGCTGACATTATCGGGATAGGTGAAAGACGCGGAGAGCTGAGTTGCCACCGCACCGAGTGGATGCATTTCGCCGTCAGGGTGCTCGGTGACGTGACATCCTGAGCATTGATTTTCATTAGGGACAAAGTAGACGAATTCTGAACTGCCATGCTCGTCTTGTAACTTCAGCGCTTTGCTGGTGCCAGCTACGCGCAGGAAAGCTTCGGAGCCCTCATCATTCCAGACATAGGGAAAGGCTTCCCAACCTGCGGACCTTTTTACCAGCAGGCGTGTTTCTATGAGCTGGTTGGCTGAGAGGTCTATTGACTCGGCAATGACTTCCTCCGTGCGCTGCAGATTGCCGGCACTGTCCGTCGGATAGTAAAACGTCTTGCTGACAACCGTACCAACCGGATAGCTGAGTTCATCGCCGACCAGCTGCGCCTTTGCGCCTTCCGGTATCCAGATGGTGCGCAACTTTTGTGCGTAATCAGAGAAAAGCTGATTCGCCGGCCGGTACACCATATTGAATTGGGTGGGAGTCAGACTTTCATCAGACTGTTCAAACAGCCCCCAGTCTGACAGCCTCGAAGGACTGGTGTCGGCATGAAACGTAGGAGGGGGTTCACTGCAGGAAATCAGTGAGCTGATCAGTAAAGCGCCTAATGCACAGAAGCGCTGAGTGTTCATAGACTTAGTCCGCGTTTGAGCTTAATGAAATGACTGACAGGCTTGGCAGGCTGCAGTCATGAGCGGTGGCATCAAAGCTGGGAGCTGCGAAACCATTTCCGGCATCGAGATTGACAAAGCCTGCTTCTCCGTTGTCGCTTAGACACAGGACTGCTTCAGCGTCCGCGCCGGGAACTGTCACGCCATCCCAGACAATGTCGGGTATGTTCTGCCCGGTCGCCTGCTTCAGCAGGTTAAGAGGCTCCGAATCGGGACTTGCGCCACTACCTGAGAAACTGTTGTCGTGAATGTAGATGCTCTCCGGGAAGGGGTCATAGTTCGGATCATCGAATGGTCTTTCGGTGATAAAGTAACTCACGATCATGACGTTCGCGCTGTCGTTGTCGGCGAATTCATTGCCGAATACTTCGATGCTGTCATTGGCCAGAACCATCATGCCTGTGCCCGCAGGTACTTCGCCAACGATGTTGCCCGCGGGCGCGAAATTTTGAACATTATTGTTGCTGATTTGATTGTTAAAAACCCGGGTATTCCGGCCGCCCTGAACCGGTAGATTGGGTAAATCGAATACCAGAATGCCGCCCGTGTTATTGGTCGCGACATTGTCATAAACGTCAGCAAAGGTTGAATTCTCGATTTCGATTCCGGCGACGTTATATTCGGCGCGTGAATTTCGCACGATGATCTGAGTCGACTGCCCCACATAAATGCCGGCATCAGAGGCGCCGATCGCGACCGCGCCATCGATCAGGATGTTGCTGCTCTGCACCGGGTAGATTCCGTACGCGCCGTTTGTGGTCAGCGGGCCGCCCGTCCATTCCGTACGGACATTGCGGATCACGACATTATCGCTTTCGTTGATTTTGATGGCGTCGCCCACGGTATCTTCGATGGCGAGGTTTTCGATGGTGAAGTTGTCCGCATTGACCAGTAAACCTTCGGCTCCCTGCGCCTGGTTTTTGAAGGAGAGTACCGAGCGATCCATGCCTTCGCCGCGGATTGTTACGCCAGCGACAGAGAGAGACAGTCCGCGCGTCAGTTGGTGCGTGCCGGCAGGGATTTCGATGACATCACCAGCCTTGGCCAGAATAAGCTGCTGCTGCAGTGATTCTTCAAAGCTGAGTTGAGGCTCCGGTGGCGCACTTTGCTCGCTGCAGGCGCTGAGCACACAGATCGATGCACCAAGTGCAATCGTTCTCCGAAGATTGTTGGACATGGTGTTCTCCCTCACAGGCGTAATGACTGCCATCTGGCTCTGGCTACGGTAAAAGCCACAGTATAGGTAGTGGACTTCGTTTCGGCAATGAACGAAACCTACCTTGCGGTGGGTCCGGGCAAGGCATCAAAAAAGGGTGAGGCCGCGGGGCTCCACCCTTTTCCGAAGCAGGTCGATCGGGCTAATTCGAGGAGCGGGACATAGGGCGGTAGCGAACGCCGCCGTATTGCTCATCGGTTGTTGGTTCCAGCCAGTTTACCGTGCCTTCATAGATTGTCAGCTGAAGCGCATCGACATCCGGGTGGGCGCCGTGCCAATGCTCGACACCTGCGGGTGTCCAGAAGGGTTCGCCCGGCTGGAACTCTTCGATCGCTCTACCACGAATCTGATGCAGGCCGATCCCTTCCTCGATCATCAGCAGTTGCCCCCAGGTGTGACTGTGCCATGACGAGCGTACCCCGGCAGGGAAAAGTATGCGGATGTATCGCGCATCATCAGGCCCTTCAGTGACCTGTGGCGCGCCCCCCTGAAAGTTGCTGGCTTGCGCTGAGATAATGTCTGTCTGGGTGGCGAGTACGGCAACGCCGAGCAGCGCGGCAGCGCAGGTTGAGGTCAGAAACTCTTTGAATTTTTTCGGATTCGTATTCATGATGGTCTCCATGAGTTCCGATTATTGTTTTATTCGTCAGCTACGATAGCAGCAATGCGGCACCATTGCTACCGCTGACCCGGCAATCCAGACTGTGGTAATTTTGCTCTCAGGTAACCCGGCTGGCGCGCGAATCAGGATTCGGAAAAGCGGGCTGTGGAACTGAAACTCAAGCCTGATTGTGCAATGACCGGACCGAGAATGAACAGAGACCGACCTTCAGAAGCCCTCATCCGAAACCTCACTCTCCCGCAACGGCCTCACGTGTTACTGGCGTTGGCCATCCTGGTCTTTGCCGGCACGTCTTTGTCGTATGCTCAAAGCGTCAATCCGCTGGAGGGCGATGTGCGGGCAATTCGAGGTGGCGCTGGGCTGTTTCGCGCGCAGTGCGCAACCTGCCATGGTGCTGACGCCAAGGGCATCTCCAGCATTGAAGCGCCCGATTTAACGCAAATTTGGAGCCGGCGAAGCCTGAGTGCGGCCGCTGTGTTCGAGATTATCCGACTTGGTATACCCGGCAGCATAATGCCGCCTCACAGTCTGACCGATACGGAAAACTGGATGCTGGTTGCGTATCTGCAGAGTGTCGCGGAGGCTGGTGTCATCGGCCTGCCTGCCGGGGACCCTGCCACTGGTAGGCAGGCCTTCGTCGAAAACTGTTCTACCTGCCACCGCGCTCACGGTTTAGGTGAGAGTCTTGGGCCAAATCTCAGTAACGTGACTTCGCAGCGTTCACTGGAGAGTCTGATCGCATCGGTACGCGATCCGGATGCGCTGGTCGGGCGGGGCTATAAGCTGGTGCATCTGCGTGCTTCAGAAGGTGAAGAGATAACCGGCCTGATCAAGAGTGAAGATGCGTTCAGCATGCAGTTGCAGGATGATACGGGGCGTTTACGTTCAGTGAACAAAGCAGATTTGCAGACCATCGAACGACTGCCGGGCTCATTAATGCCAGCATTTGCCCTTAACCAACTCGGTGACCAGAGGCTGTTTGATATCTTCAATTTTTTGCAGAACGGAGCCCAACAATGAGAAAGTTGCTTGAAAAAAAGTGGCTTGACAAGGTGTGGCCGGCTTTGCTGGCCAGCGCTGCTGTGGTGTCGCCGCTGAGCGCGCAGGACGGTCCTTCTTATGAAGATATCCTGGCAGGTTTCAGCAATCCTGAGCGGTGGCTGACCTATTCCGGTGATTATTCCGGGAAACGACACAGTCCGCTGCAGCAGATTACCCCTGAAAATGTATCCGGGCTGAGACCGGTCTGGACCTTTCAGACCGGAACAACTACCCGAGGGCGCGGCTTCGAGACTACGCCTCTCGCCGACGATGGCGTGCTGTATGTTACCGGTTCCAACAACAACGCCTGGGCCATTGATGCGCACACCGGCAGGACTTTCTGGCGCTACAGACGGAACCTCCCCAACGACCTGACCTACGGTGCCAGCGCGCCGGTGAACAGGGGATTCGGAATGCTGGGGGACAGACTGTTCATGGTCACCCTGGATGCGCATCTGCTGGCGTTCGACCGCCGCAATGGCGATATCCTGTGGGACGTTGAACTGGCAGATTACCGGGTTGGCTATGCCGCAACGCTTGCCCCTCTTGTACTCGACGGCAAAGTCATCGTCGGTATTTCAGGCGGCGAGTACCGGACCCGCGGGTTTATCGATGCTTACGATCCGGTCAGTGGCGAGCAACTCTGGCGTTTCAACACGATCCCCGGACCCGGCGAGCCGGGCAGTGAAACCTGGCCTGATGACCCGGAAGTGCTGGCAGCCGGAGGGGGCGGAACCTGGATGAACGGCAGCTTCGACCCAGAACTGAACCTCATTTACTGGGGTGTGGGCAATCCGAATCCGGATTATTACGGTGACGCTCGACCCGGTGACAATCTCTATTCGAATTCGCTGGTTGCGCTGGATGCGGATACCGGTGAGCTGCGGTGGCACTATCAGTTTACGCCCCATGATCTGAACGACTGGGATTCCAATCACATGCCGGTTCTGGCTGAAGTGAACTGGCAGGGGCAGCCCCGTCAGGTGGTCATGGTGGGTAATCGGAACGGGTTTTTTTACGTGCTCGACCGGGTCACTGGGGAACTCCTGCTCGGTACGCCTTTTACCGCGACCAGCTGGGCGCGCGAACTTGATGCGGATGGCAGACCTATTGTGCTGAATGATGGCAGTCAGGGTTGTGTGCCTGATCCCTGGGGCTCGACTAATTTCATGCCTCCGACCTTTGTTCCAGGGCAAGACCTGTTCATCCTGACGGCGCGTGAAACCTGTGCGACCTATGTGCCTGAGAAACCCGCCGATGCCCCGGGGCAGTCAAATTTTGGTGGGACCGTACTCATCGATGCAGAGCAGGGGAGCGGGGCTCTGCGGGCACTGGATATCCACACGGGTGATCTGGTCTGGGAATTCAGCTATCCGTCGCCCACATTCGGCGGGGTGCTCAGTACCGCCTCCGGGCTGGTGTTCGCAGGCGACCATGAGGGGAATTTCATGGCGTTTGATTCAAAAGATGGTCGCAATCTCTGGCACTATCAGACCGGCTCGCGAATTTGGGGAGCGGCAGCAATGACCTTCATGCTGGATCAGCGGCAGCTGGTGCTGATTCCTTCCGGAACGACTCTGACCGCATTTGCACTACCCGATTGAGCCGAAATTCCGATACTATCTTGCGATGACAGGGTGAGGCGGTGAGTCCCTGTGCGGGATGGGTCGCGGGCCATATTGCAACGAATTGTGACCCTCTTTCCCAGCGCTGCGGTTATCCACTACACTGCTTCAGTCAAGGTTTCCGGCTCAGCGCTTCGGCACTGAGCTCAGACAAGAAAACCAACGAGGTCTCCAACATGAATGCCCGACACTTTTCTTCTGTCGTCTTTTTCGCCGGTTCTGTCCTTCTGCCTGCATCACTGTTCGCGCAGGCCCATGATGCCAGCGTGGCGAACCATGAGCCCCATTATTACGACATCACCGATTGGGGCATCGAGCCCGAAGCAGTGAATTATGCTGAACACATCGCGCCCATCCTACAGCGCAGCTGTATGCAGTGTCACCGGCCGGGCGGCGGTGGGCCCATGTCCTTCACCAGCTATGAAGAAGTTCGCCCCTGGGCACCGGTCATTATGTACCGGACGGCAATCCGTGATCGCATGGGCGCCATGCCGCCCTGGTATGTTGAGAAAGACATCGGGATCGCTGATGGCTTTGAGAGTGACTATTCGCTGTCAGATCTCGACCTGGCCATGATTCAGGCCTGGGCCCGTAACGGAGCACCCAGAGGGAACCCTGATGACGAGCCGCCTGCCATGGCCTTTTCCAGCGGAAATGACTGGACCCTCGGTGAGCCCGAGCTGGTGCTCAGAAGCGCCGATCAGACTCGTCCGGCCGTCGGCCCGGACTGGTGGGGTGATATTGGTCTGGTACCCACCGGCCTGACCGAAGATCGCTATGTGAAGTCGATCGAAGTGCGCGAGGTCAACGACATCCCTGATGATATTGGCACCAGTACTGTGGGGGGGCGCTATATCTTCCACCACATGACGTATCAGAGTGGTGTGCTGAGCGAAGACGGCACCTATATCGACCCTGAAGGGTCGGTGAGCTGGCCTATTCATGAAGTGGGCCGCAACGCGGATGTTTTCCCGGATACCGCAGGTCGTCTGTTACAGGCCGGCTCAGCCTTGCATCTGAGAGCGGCGCACATGCATTCCAACGGTCGGGAGACAACCGGACATCTGGAATTTGGCATCACGTTTTTCCCCCGGGGCTATGAGCCGAAATATTCCCGCCGTGGTCCGCGCACTGGGAATGGTATCGACCTTGATGTCGTGCCGGATCGTGCCAATCAGGAGCTGTCAAATTACGTTGTGCTGCAGGAACACACCAAGATCATGGCGTTCGAACCGCATCTGCATGCGCCGGGCGTGCGCATGTGTCTTGAGGCGATCTGGGGACACAATATTTTTACCCTCAACTGCGTTGGCTATGATCACAACTGGGTCAAACAGTACATTTACAAAGAGGACCGGGCACCTCTGCTGCCGAAAGGAACGGTGCTGAGAACGATCGCCTTTATGGACACCACAGACGCCAATCCGAATCTCGCTGACCCGCGCAACTGGGCCGGGGGAGGGCGTCGTTCAGTCTCCAACATGTTCATTGATCTCGGCTACTCAGTCACTATGACTGAAGAGCAGTTTCAGGAGGAAATGGCGATGCGCAGGGAGCTGTTAAAGGATCGCAATGAATATGACGTGGGCTGCCCGCTGTGCTGGGCGCCGGTGCCGGAATATGACGATCTGGCCAGCAGCGATGACGATTAGGGTGGCAATCATGAAGTTCAGAACGTGGTTGTGCCTGCTGCTTGCCGGGGTGCTGAGTCTGTCAGCGGCAGCGCAGGAACGCAGGATGATCCTCAGTGGAGAAGCCCTGTCACCTGCCTACGAAGGCTGGTGGCCTAACGAGGATGGCAGCTTCAAACTGTTTTTCGGGTATATGAATTCCAACTGGCAGCAACAGTTTGATATCGCTATCGGCCCGGATAATTATTTTTCAGTGGTCGGGGCTGGCGAGCTTGATGATCTCGAACTCGATGGCTATGACGCGACTGCTGCTGACATGGGGCAGCCAACACATTTTTATCCCCGCAGAAATCCTTTTCTATTTACCATAGATGTGCCAGCGGATTTTGGCGACAAGGAAGTCGTCTGGACACTGAACAGTCAGAATGGGGTGGCTCGTGCATTTGGCAGTCTGTATCCGGACTATCGAATCGACGCGCAGGTGATCTCAACCGAAGTGGGCGGAGCATTCGGGAGCCTGGACGACCGTTTGCGGTCCAACATCGCCCCTGAGCTTGAAGTGCGAGGTGACACTTATCGTTCTGCCCGCGTTGGCGAGCCGGTGTCCCTGTCAGTTTACGCCAGAGATCCCGACGACTTTCCGGCTCGCTCCAAGCGTCCACCACCGCGAACACCGGAGCAGATCTATCGCCCCCCTTCCTCCATTGTCGCCTCGTCAGGGCCGGGTCTGCGATTCTCCTGGTCGGTCTACAGGGGACCGGAAAGCGCTGCCAGTTTCGAACCGGCGCAGATGAAGACCTATACGGATACGCGGGTCTATGCCAATTCGCCATGGTCACCGCCATACACAATTCCAGAGCCCCCCGAGGGCAATATCTGGAATTCGACCGTGGTGTTCGACAGACCGGGAGAATATGTGCTGCGAGGCATCGCGAGTGATGGTTCGCTGTTCACCTATCAGAATGTCAACGTGACTGTTTCCCCCTGACCCTGCGGTTCTTGTTTAGGGTTTAGGTCGCCCGCAACGCGGGCGACAGCGGCAGGCCGCCGCCTGTAGCCAAGCGATTCGTCGTGAGTTATTCTCAATCAAAATAATAAAGAGGCAGGGTATGATGAAGTTACTTGCCAATCCCGGTTTGCCCGGGGTTCTGACATGTCTGTGCGCGTTATCGTTGACCGTTTCGGCACCGAGCGCTGCCGATGACGTCCAGTTTCCCAAAACCATTGCCTGGTCAGCTTATCCAACAGGGACGGGTGGCTACAGTCAGGCCGTCGCCATCGGAAATATTCTTCAGCGCCAATACAGCACTAACCTGAGAGTGATCCCGGGTCGCAACGATGTGTCGCGCCTCGCCACGCTCCGGGCCGAACGTGTGCATTTTTCAGCCGGTGGCTCCGAGTCTGTCTACGCGCAGGAGGGGGTGTTAAATTTCGCCTCCAAAATCTGGGGGCCTCAGCCGGTTCGGGCGATGCTGTCAAATTACTCCGATGCCTGTTCCTACAGCATTGCCACCGCAGCAGATGCCAATATCAGAAGCATGGCCGACATGAAGGGCAAGCGCATGACCTTCGTGCAGGGCGCGCCGTCGCTGAATAATGCAACGGCTGCGCTGCTCGCCTACGCAAATCTGACCTGGGATGATGTGATTCCCGTTGAGGTTGGTGGGTATAACGGCTCAATTGATGCGGTGTTAAACGATCGGGCCGATGCGGCCGGCGGTGCCTGTAACTCGCCCCCTTTTTTGCGGATCGAAGCCTCTCCGAGGGGCCTCCGATGGCCAGAATTGCCCCATGACGATCCTGAGGCAGTAGCGCGTGTGCGGGCCAGATTACCCTGGTATGTGCCTCATATGGCAGTTGAGGGTCCGACTATTTCCGGAGACGGGATACAGGTGTTTTCGTCTGCGTACCCGTTTCTGGTTGCGCTGGCTGAAACTGATGACACTCTGGTATACAGCATGGTGAAGGTCATGCTAGAGCATTTCGACGAATACAAAGGGAATGCACCTGGCGCTAACGGGTGGGCTATTGATCGCCAGAAATTTGATCAGGCCTTTGTGCCTTACCATCCCGGGGCGATACGTTATTTCAAGGAGATCGGTATCTGGTCAGAAGCTGCTGAAAAAACCAATCAGGCGAATTTGCATCGCCAGCAGGTGTTGCAGGACGCTTGGCAGTCATACCTGCCAAACGCTCCCGAAGGCTATCAAGCTTTTGAAGAAGGCTGGCTGCAGGCGAGAGAGGCGGCACTGGAAACTGCCGGGCTAATTACTTTGGGTGAAGGATTGTGATGACCGGACGGATGCTGCGATGACAACAGAAGAATCGCTTACTGACTCGACTGCGGAGTCGAAGGCGCCCGCACGATATCGTGAATTGTCTAACAAGTGGCGCGCTGTGATGGCGATCATGACGGCGCTGGCGATCCTGTTGGCGACCAATCAGATTTTCAACCTCGGGTTCTTTGTTGGCTATGTCATGCTGGACAGCCGCTATATGTATCTGATCACCGGGGTCATGCTCTGCATGGTGTTCATTACCTTTCCCGGGAGTCGCCACAGCCCAACGCACGTGCCCTGGTATGACATAGCCATCATGGTCTGCATCGGGCTGATTTTTTCCTATTTTGCTTATTACGCCGAACGCATTGTACTGGAAGCCTGGGAATATGCGGCACCGCGTGAAGGAGTTTGGCTGGCGCTGGCGACTTGGGCGATCGTGCTGGAAGCCGGGCGTCGCGCTGGCGGGTGGCCGGTGTTTGCCATTGTTGCGCTGTTCTCGCTGTATCCGACATTTGCAGATTCTCTGCCGACTGTCATTGCTGCGTTAAGTATACCGGTGCAGGATGTTGCAATCTTCCACGTGCTTGGGGAGGAAAGTCTGTTCGGAATTCCGATGCGCGTTTTTGCGCAGCTTGTCTTCGGCTTTCTCATCTTCGGAATTTCTCTGCAGTTCACGGGCGGCGGTCCGTTTTTTATCAATTTGGCTTTCGCGCTACTGGGTCATCTGCGCGGTGGCCCTGCCAAAGTCTCTATTTTTTCCAGCGGTTTGATGGGTTCGATGAGCGGTGGACCTATATCGAACGTGCTCACGACCGGGCCGCTGTCGATCCCTGCGATGCGCCGGATTGGTTTCAGCAAGGAATATGCGTCCGGAGTTGAGGCTTGTGCGTCGACAGGCGGTGTTTTCATGCCGCCGATCATGGGTGCGACGGCCTTCGTCATGGCCAGTTTTCTCAATGTGAGTTATGTGGCTGTAGCCGTGGCTGCCATTGTGCCTTCACTGTTGTATTTCTTCGGCCTGTACATGCAGATTGATGCCTACGCGGCAAGGCGGGGCTTGAGTGGTCTGCCCAAGGAAGAATTGCCCGATCTGAAAACTGTATTCGCAGAGGGCTGGTATTTTATCGCGGTATTTGCCGCGCTGATATGGATGCTTGTCTACCTGCAGCGTGAGGCCGTCGCGCCGTTCTACGCGACGGCCTTGCTACTGGTGATCAACCAATTTACGAAGCACCGTCTTGATTTGCCCCGACTGATGCAGCTTGTTGCTTCCATGGGAAAATTGCTGGCGGAGCTGGCAGGTATTCTTGCTGCTATAGGTCTGATTATCGGCGGGCTCGCAGTAACCGGAATCGCGGGCACGATTGCCAATGATCTGGTGTATCTGGCCGGCGAAAATATCCTGATCCTGCTGCTTATGGGGGCGCTGACTTCATTTATATTAGGGATTGGTATGACCGTGACGGCTGCCTACATTTTTCTGGCCATTGTGCTGGTACCGGCATTAACCAACTCAGGACTCGATCCCCTGGCGAGTCACATGTTTGTGATGTATTGGGGAATGTTAAGTTTTATTACGCCACCGGTCGCGCTGGCAGCATTCGCCGCGGCTTCTGTTGCCAATGTGTCGCCCATGCGTGCCGGTGTTGAGGCAATGCGCCTGGGGGCAATCATCTACTTCGTGCCGTTTTTCTTTGTGTTCAACCCGGCGCTGCTTTTACAGGGTTCGCTGCTGGAAAATCTTCAGGCGTTGTCTACCGCGCTGGTTGGAGTGGCGCTGGTGTCGGCTGCCCTGCAGGGCTATCTGATCGGAGTCGGTGATCTCGGCAGGGGCGCAGTAGCTGCTGTTGTTCGGCTGTTGACCGGCATTTCCGGACTGACGCTGGCCTTGCCGGCAGGAGGGCTTTTCGGATTTAGTCAGCTGCTGCTGTTGCTGGTTGCTGCGGTGGCGCTGATTGCGGCGGTAGTCCTGCATCGGTTCGCAGTGGGAGCAGTGCACACAGCGTCAGAAGAAGGCCTGGCTGGGCCGCTCAGCGAGTAAACGTCTTCGCAGAAACCCTCAACGTCTGTTTTTCAGTTGCGAGTAACGGGCGAGACTGCCGGGATCGTTGTGGATATGCCGTTCGATGACGGCGATGAGATCCTTTCTGGTCACCAACCCCATATTGGCGATGACATCTGAGTTCAGGACCAGTGAAACAAACAGCACAGTGAACAGCAGTGGATACATGAAAGGTAAATCTATATCGGCAAAGCGCAGGGCCGCCGCAACGGCAACGCCGGCAACGAGGAAAGAGCGAAGGGCCGCCTCCCGTTGAATCTGGCGCTTTGCCCGCAGCACGAGTTGAAAGTCGTCTTCGTTCATTACTTCTCCTGTGTGGCCGGCTCTCTGAGTACGGGCTCAGAGGCGCTCAGCGTTTATGCGGTACGACATCACAGCTGAGTCAGTCGGCACAATCAGTCGGTACAATCAATTGGCATAATAAGGGTCGGCTGCTGTGCGGCTGATGCAGAATTTGCTTCCCTCGCGTAACTGGTTTAGCTTTGGATCGCGTCCACACTATAGACTATGACTTATGCTGAAACTATCTCGCAGTGTTGATGAACTGGTGGCAGAAGCCGAAGAGACGGTGATCAGCTTGACTCCCACCGAAGTCCTTGACCGTCTGGATGAGCCCGGTCTGCTTCTGATAGATCTCAGAGATATCAGAGAGCTCAAAAGGGATGGCCGGATTCCGGGTTCGGTACATGTGCCGCGTGGCATGCTGGAGTTCTGGATAGACCCCACCAGTCCCTACTACAAGAAGCAATTCGATAATGCGCAGTCTCTGATTCTGTACTGTAACAAAGGATCCCGTTCGGCACTGGCCGCTCAGTCCCTGCAGCGCATGGGGCTGGAGACTGTAGCCCATATGACTGGCGGTATGAGTCGCTGGGAAAGTGAAATCGGCAGGATTGAGCCACTGCCCGAAAAAAAGCCGGGCGCTTGAGCACATACCAGGTGCCTCAGATGTCTGGTATCTGTTTTCTTCGGAGTCATTATGATCAGGCAATTTAAAAAAACATTCAGTGCTCCCAGCTCCTTGGGTCGGCGCGAGTTTCTGCAGATGATTCCTCTGCTGGCGGCTGCACCAAGCGCCTTGGCTCAGGATACCGGTCCGGTCGCGGTCCAAAAAATTCACTCATGTGATATGCGGGTCACGGACGTTGCTCGGTCTGTACAGTTCTACCAGGATTTATTCGGTGCGCCAGTACAAGCGCGGCGAGGCGAACAGGTATTCCTCAGAGTGGGCGATGGTCCGAGATTTTTCTCACTGAGCCCCACCCTCCCGGGGCAGGAGCCCGGATTCAGTCACATAGGTCTCAGCGTTGCCGGATTTGATGCCGAACAGATACAGGCCCAACTTGAAAGATTCGGTATTGCGCGGGGAGTGGCTCCGACGCGCGGTCAGAGCAGGCTGTCGGTGGCATCCACATCATGGCTTGAGCAACAGGGTGCTGTATCTGAGTTGTTCTTTGCAGATCGCGAAGGTTTGATTTATCACCTGATGGGGGACAATTACTGCGGCGGTAATGATGCGGACGGCGGACGCTGCGAGACGCTCGAACAGTCGGCGACTGATGGCATGTTTTCGCTGATTGACTACAGTCATTTCACCAATTTTCTCACCAATCGGGCCCGGGCTAATGCGTTCTATACGGAGGCGTTTGGTAAAACTTTTCAGGCGTATCAGGGCCCGGGTGCGCCCGTGATCGGCGTCGGCGACGGACTGCAATTTCTGATGTATGTCGGTGGGGAGGAGGATTCCGTGCCGGCAGTTCCGGGTCGGATCGACCATGTCTGCTTCAGCGTTGAGGATTTTGATGTTGATCGGATTTTGGCCCGACTCACTGACTACGGCCTGAGACCGCGGGAAAACCCCCGGGAGACGGCGCCCTTCATGCATTGGATCAGCATGAGGATGCCCAATCGGGGCGGTGCAGAAGGAGGCACGCCCGAACTCTATTTTACTGACCCAGACGGCTTGCGCATCCAGTTACAGGACAGATCCTATTGCGGGGGTACCGGCTATCTGGGAGACATCTGTGCGCAGCTTTAATTGGACAGTACGCCCGCGCGGAATTTAATGTTGCACATCGTAGGGAAAGGAGCAGTTTGAATGGAATACCGGTATGTCGGCAGCAGCGGATTGAGGGTTTCTCCGATCTGTATGGGTACCATGAGTTTTGGTACCTGGAGTGACAAAAGTGAATCTTTCAGGATTTTGGACACCGCGTTTGACAGGGGGGTCAATTTTTTTGATACGGCCGAGATTTATCCCGTGCCTCCGACTGCCGAGATGGCCGGATTAAGCGAAGAAATCTTTGGGCAGTGGATTAAAACCAAATCCCGCGATGCCGTTCTCGTGGCAACTAAAGTAGCCGGTGCTGCGTCCGGATGGTTTGTCCCCCCAATCAGGCACGGCTACACAGCTATCGACAGACATCATGTCGAAACAGCAGTTGAGGGCAGTCTGCGGCGCCTCGGCGTTGACTACATTGACCTGTACCAGGTGCACTGGCCGGACACAGTCGTACCCATAGATGCATCCATGGAGGCGCTTGATCGGTTGGTTGATTCCGGAAAAGTCAGATACCTTGGAACATCCAACGACTCAGCCTATGGTCTGACCAAAGCCAACACTGTCGCGGACTATGAAGGATGGTCCCGGTTTCAGTCGATACAGAATAATTTTTCCTTGCTCAATCGTCGTTTCATGGATGAGTTGGCAAACGTGTGTCGGCAGGAGCAAGTCTCACTTTTACCCTATTCACCTCTGGGGGGCGGAGTTCTTTCTGGTAAGTACAATCTCGGAGAAGTGCCGGCAAATTCCCGGTTCAACGACTATCGGCAGTCCGGAGAGGCCAGACAGAGAGCAATGGCGGATCGGTTTCTGAATGAAGGCACGCTGGCAAGTACCGCACGTTATCTAGAGATCGCCGCAGAGGCGGGACTGGCCCCGGTCACCCTGGCGACGGCATGGAGTATGCAGCATGACTTTGTCGCGTCAACGATAATCGGGGCGAGGACTGCAGAACAGTTGGAGGACTCGCTGGCGGCACTGGAGGTGACTCTGGAGGACGACGTTTTAAGGCAGTGCGATGCGGTTCACGCAGAAATTCTCTATCCGATGGGTTAGTGTCTGCCTGCTGATGGCGGCTGTTCGAATCTCAGCGCAAGAGATTAATATCAGCCATTGCCTCAACAGTTGCCCGGACGTTTCTCGCCCGACTAACGAAGTGAGCCTTCATCATGTGTTCGCCGCTGCCGTTATTCCGGAAACCGGGGAGGTGGAGTGGGTCGCCTATCGCGTTCTGCCTGAGTCAATCGGTATCGCTTCCCTGCTGCCGCGGTGGTGGGAAGCAGACCGGTTGCTGCGAGGAGGACAGCGTGACGGCGCCCTTGAGCAAACGCCCGGCTTTGTTCAGCCGGATCTTTCCAATGCGCAGGACCGCGAATATCGGACCGGTGAAATACGGATGGCCGCTGAAGACAGGGGGCGTCTGACGCCCATGACCAGTTTTGCGGCTACGCCGTACTGGCCAGAGCTGAATCAGCTGAGCAATATGTCCGGTTTGCCGCAGTCCATGCGAACCGGCCCCTGGTCCGGACTTGATCAGGCGATCAATGAACTGACCGCTGTGGTGGCCCCGTTGTATATTGTCGCCGGCCCGGTAATGTCATACCAGGGCAAAGGGCGGAGCAGTGAGTCCGACAGAGCGGATGCTTTCTATAAAGTAGTCAGTGACGGGCAGCGCGTTGCCGCTTTTCTGTTCGACGCAAATTTGCCTCCCCACGCTCATTTCTGCGCTCAGGTCAGCACTCTGGCTGAGATTGAGGGTCAAGTTTCTCTGGCACTTTTTCCGGACGCTGAATTGGATGACGACGCTGAGTTGGTGGCTGCTTTAGGTTGTTCCTAGAGACTGGGTTTTGGCTACATGATGGAGAATCGCCATGACGTTATTGTTTGACTCGGTCGTGATCCCTGAGGTTGCTGTTCAGGACTCTGATCTGAGATTTCCGGTCCGGCGGATTTACTGCGTTGGCCAGAATTATCGTGACCACGTCAAGGAGATGGGGGGCGATCCGAAATCGAGCGCGCCAGTGTTCTTCAGCAAGCCGGCCGATGCCGTCGTGCCAAGTGGAAGTCGCATCGCCTATCCTTCCGCCACGGGCAATCTTCATTATGAAGTCGAATTGGTTGTGGCGCTGAAATCCGGTGGCAGTGAACTGGACGCGGACCGTGCGCTGGAGTGCATTTACGGCTATGCGGTCGGCATTGATTTCACGCGCCGTGACCTGCAGGCCCAAGCGAAGCAAAAAGGCAGACCATGGGATACTGCAAAGGGTTTCGATGCGTCAGCGCCGCTGTCTCCGATCAAACAGGCCGACAGTGGCGAGCCTGCAGATGCGAGGATCTGGCTTGAGGTAAATGGCGAGCTGAGGCAGGACGCAAAGCTCTCTGACATGATTTGGTCGGTACCCGAAATACTGGCGCAGCTGTCCCGATACTATGCCCTCAGAGCAGGGGATCTGGTTTTTACCGGCACGCCTGCCGGCGTTTCCTCGGTGGTTGCTGGAGACAGGATTCAGGGCGGTATCGAGGGGGTCGGCGAGGTCACAGTTGAGCTGGTTTCCGGGGCGGCAATTTGACAGCTGATCAGGCGATATTGCTGTCAATTCTGAGTGCGCTGCTGGTCTTGCTGGTCTGGGGCCGCTGGCGGTATGACATTGTCGCGCTCGGTGCCTTGTTCACCGCCAGCCTATTCGGGCTGGTTCCGCAGTCTGAGCTGTTCAGCGGCTTTGGTAATCCGGCAACCATCACCGTGGTGCTGGTGCTAATCGTAAGCTATGGCCTGACCAAATCCGGTGCGGTGGATTATCTGATTCCGCTGATTGAGCCGGCCTCCCGGCATCCCATCCTGCATATCAGCGTGCTCACTTTTCTGGCGGCTATTCTCTCGATGTTTATGAACAATGTCGGGGCTCTGGCGCTGCTGATGCCGGTTGCCATCCAGTCTGCCTCTAAGGCGGGAAGATCGCCGGCCACTGTGCTGATGCCGCTTTCCTTCGGCTCCATACTGGGTGGCCTGGTCACCCTGATCGGCACTCCGCCAAACATCCTCATCGCCAGTTACAGAGAAGAAATGACCGGTAAGTCATTCACGATGTTTGACTTCGCGCCCGTGGGGGGTGGAGTGGCGTTAGCGGGTATTGTTTTCCTGCTTCTTTTTGGTTGGAGGCTGGTGAAAGTCAGAAAGCAAACCGCCGGTTTTGAGCTTTTTGATATTGAACATTATCTGTTCGAGACCAGAGTGGTCGCTGACTCTGACCTGGTCGGAGTGCGAACCGGAGTCATCAAGGACCTGCTCACCGATAAAAAAATGGATTTAATTGCGATGATCCGTGGCAATGAGGAATTTGCCCCGCCTGACCGGCGCCGCAATATCCGTCAGGGCGATTACCTCATGCTGCAGGGTTCCCATGATGACGTACAGGAATTTGCTGCTGCCCACGCTCTGACAGTTCATACGGCCCTGAATCAGCAGAAAGCCTTTACCCACGCGGCGAACAGCACGCTGGCTGAGGTCGTGGTGTCGGCTGAATCGCCGCTGGTTGGCAAAACGCCGAAAGAAAAGCGCATCAACCGAAATTACGGCGTAAGTCTGCTCGCTGTCTCCCGCTCGGGTACCCCGCATCAGAGCAGACTCCGGCAGTTCGAAATCAGGGTTGGAGATGTGCTGTTATTGCATGGTGAAAGGGAGGCGCTGGACGAAGCGATCGTGAAGCTCAACTGTTACCCTCTTGCGAAACGTGCTTTCGACGCCAAGGACACCAGCAAGGCTGTTCCGGCTATGCTCGTATTTTTCCTGGCAGTCTTGGCCGCCGCTGTGGGCTTGATGCCGATCCAGCTTGCACTGGGACTGACAACGGTCATCATGGCGGTGTCCCACATCGTCCCGCTGCGAGAATTCTATGAAGGAGTGGATTGGCCGGTGGTCGTCCTTCTTGGTGCGATGATTCCACTTGGCGGGGCGCTGGAATCTACCGGCACGACCGAGTTGCTGGTCGCCGGCCTGCTGGTCTTGGTCGGCGAGCTGTCACCGGTTCTGATTCTGGCTGCGATTCTTGTTCTCACCATGACAATATCCGATGTACTGAATAATGCCGCCACGGCAATTCTGATGGCGCCTATTGCCTACAATATTGCCACCAGTCTTGATTTCAGTCCTGATGCCTTTCTTATGGCCGTTGCCGTAGGGGCTTCCTGTGCATTCCTCACGCCAGTGGGGCATCAGAACAACGCGTTGATTATGGGCCCGGGGGGATACCGGTTCGGGGACTACTGGCGGATGGGGCTGCCGCTTGAGCTGCTGATTGTCCTTGTCGCTATTCCTCTTTTGTTGCTGGTGTGGCCGCTGTAAAGGCGGTTCTCATATGCCGCTGTTCTTGTCTGAGTCAGCTGTTTCGGTTAGCTTACAGCGCCATATCAAGTCGCCACGGTAGTCAGATTCATGCGCGTCAACTGGAAGACCTACAACCCGGGACCGTTTTTTGATGAGATCATCAGCAGTCCGGGTTATGCGCGCAAACCTGCGAAAAAGCTCGCCAGCTATCTTCGTTCGCTGACTCATGAGGAGTTGTTGCAGAAAAAAACCGCTGCGGAGCTGGCGATCAAGACGATGGGCATTTCTTTTACGGTCTACAGCGACGCTGGCAATATCGATCGTGAGTGGCCTATGGATATTATTCCACGGCTGATAGCCGGTTCGGAGTGGGATCAGACCAGCAAAGGCTTGCGTCAACGGCTGGCGGCGCTCAACTGCTTTATTGATGATATCTACAACCAGCAGAAAATTCTGAAAGACAAAGTTGTTCCCGCTGAACTGATTTTGAATTCGGGCAACTTTCGCAAACAGTGTCTGGGCATGAAACCCAAGCACGAGGTCTGGGCCCATATTTGCGGTACAGATCTGATCAAGGGGGAGAGCGGTCAGTTCTATGTCCTTGAGGATAATCTGCGAGTCCCTTCCGGCGTGTCCTACATGGTCGAGAACAGGCGGGTTACCAAACGTACTTTTCCAGAGCTGTTTGCTGACAACTACAGCATCAGACCGGTCGCCGACTATCCGGCTGAGCTGTTGGATATGCTCGTATCACTGTCACCGAGGCAGGTAAAGCACCCTGAGGTCGTTGTCCTGACGCCCGGCGTCTTCAATTCCGCCTATTTTGAGCACTCCTATCTTGCTCAGCGAATGGGTGCAGAACTCGTTGAGGGGGGAGACTTGCTTGTCGAGAATGACAAGGTCTACATGCGAACCATTGCAGGCCTTTCTCAGGTAGATGTGATCTATCGCCGCATCGACGATTTGTTCCTCGATCCGCTTGCGTTCAGAAAAGATTCGGTTCTGGGTGTTCCGGGTCTGTTTAATGCCTGGAAAAAGGGCAACGTGGCACTGGCGAATGCACCCGGCGCCGGCGTTGCAGATGATAAGATTATTTACACTTACGTGCCTAAGATAATCAAGTATTACCTGGATGAGGATCCGATTTTACCCAACGTGCCAAGCTATCTTTGCGTCGACAAGCTGCAGCGTCAGCACGTCCTGGAAAACCTGGACAAGCTGGTGGTCAAACCGGCCAATGAGTCCGGGGGGTACGGCATGCTGATCGGGCCTCAGGCGAGCAGGAAAGAACTGGCGGAATTCAGGCGACGCATAAAAGCCGATCCGAGGAACTATATGGCGCAGCCTCTGATTTCCCTCTCCACCGTACCCATTCTGGGAGATCGGGTGGTAGAGCCCCGCCATGTAGATCTTCGTCCTTTTGTGTTGCAGGGTGAAGAGTCCTACGTGACGCCCGGAGGTCTTACCAGGGTGGCGATGGTCAAAGGATCTTACGTGGTGAATTCCTCGCAGGGCGGCGGCAGCAAAGACACCTGGGTGGTTGAAAATGTCTAGTACGTCAAGACCAGTGCGCCAGACAGGCGAGTAAGGTTACTTCGATGTTGTTATCAAGAGTCGCAGAAAGGGTATATTGGCAGGCACGCTATCTGGAGCGAGCCGAAAACATGGCCCGCCTGTTGCACGTGTTCTCAGCGCTCCAGTTGGATTTGCCAAAAGGGACTAAGCTGGGATGGCAGTCTCTTATTCAAATTACCGGTCACGATACGTATTTCTCCACCAAGTACAAGCAGGAGAATGAACGTAATGTCGTTAAATTTTTACTCTCTGAAAAAAATGGCATCTCTCTCGTCGATATGCTCGTTTCAGCCCGCGAAAACGCGAGGACAACCCGCGAGATCATGCCGACTGAGGCTTTTGAACTGATAAACGGTCTTTATCATTTTGCCCGGGATCATGCCGAGAAAGGGCTGCATCGGGCCGAACGCAATAACATCCTCGAACAAATTGTATCGAGGGCTCAACAGATAGGCGGGCTACTTGCCGGGTCTATGAGCAGAGACGAGGCCTACAGCTTTGTGCGCCTTGGCAGAAGTTTGGAGCGGGCAGATATGACTACCAGGGTCATTGACGTCGATGCGCAGAAGCTGATGCCGCAGCTGGAGGTCGAGAGGGCTGAGCCAGAGGCCCGTGAGCCGTACGACAACATTCTGTGGATGAATGTTCTGCGCTCTTCCAGTGCCTATCAAATGTATCGCCAGCATGTGCAGGAGCGGGTAAACGGTGCAGATGTGGCAAAATTCCTGCTGCAAAATGAGCAGTTTCCACGGTCTGCGGCCCACAATCTGACTACGCTGACCAAGGTGCTTGCTAAGCTGCCAAACAGCGGTAAGGTCACCTGGCAAGTCAATAAAACCCGGCGCCTGGTGAGAAATGCTGATTTACAGGGCCTTATGCAACGGGGTCTGTTGGAGCATCTTGATCAGGTTCAGCAGGAGATCGGGAAGGTGCATTACAAGATTGCAGACACCTGGTTTCTGCCCTCTAAATAGGCCATGAAAAATTTTTCCTGCAGCTGCGGGCAAACGCTCTTCTTTGAAAATACGCGCTGCCTGAACTGTGACAAGCCCGTGGGTTTTGATGCAGGCAGTCGACACATGTACCCCACCCATCCGGATGGGCAAGACGCTCCGAGAGGTCCCGGCGTGCTTTGCCGGAATGCATCGGATTTTGGTGTCTGCAATTGGTTTGTATCCGATCAGGACAGTGATTTTTGTCTGTCATGTACCCTTAATCACACCATTCCGAATCTGTTGGAGCCTGACCGTAGACGCTGGTGGAAAAGCCTTGAACAGGCAAAGCGTCGGCTGATTTACTCCCTACTATCTCTGCAGCTACCGGTGGTCAGTAAAGGCGATGCTCGGGATGGGCTGGCATTTAAATTCATCGAGGATCAAAGAACCAATCCACTTGTCCGGGAAGAGTTTGTCAGCACAGGACACAACGACGGGTTGATTACTATCAATATAGCAGAAGCTGATCATGTCAGACGGGAGCAGTCCAGGCAGTATACCGGGGAACTGTATCGGACCTTGCTCGGGCACTTTCGACATGAAGCCGGGCATTACTACTTCGATCGCCTGGTCAAAAATTCCGGTGCTTTAGAAGCCTTTCGCGCGCTGTTTGGGGATGAGCGGAAAGATTACAGTGACGCGCTTCAGAACTATTACGCGAACAGAACAAGTGTGCAAAAAGACCCTGACCTGATAAGTCACTATGCGCAGGCTCATCCGCTGGAAGACTGGGCGGAGGTCTGGTCTCACTATCTGCACATGGTAGATACACTTGAGACTGCCGCAACGTATGGGATGCAGCAGGGCAGTGAGTTATCTGATGATATAGATCAGCTGTTGGCCAAATGGTCCCAGCTGTCGATGATGCTGAACAGTTTGAATCGAAGTATGGGCTTGGAGGACGCTTATCCGTTCGTGCTGTCGGACTTAACGCTCAGGAAACTCCGTTTTGTTCACGGTCTGATCTATCCCAGTTAGTCGCCCAGGCCAGAGGTGGCATTTGCCGGAAGGCATCTTTCAGACGGGCATCCCAGTTTCGTTTGAGGTCTCTGAGAAAATCGCTGTCTTCTTCAAAGCGGTGGGGCTTGTCGAGTTGAAGTGCATCAGTGCGATAAATCAGCAGCTCAATCGGTGGGCCAACGCCCAGATTGCTGCGCATCGTAGAGTCCATAGAGACCAGTGCTGCCATGGCGCTGGTTTCCAGATTTAATTCCGGCGCCAGAACCCGGTCGAGGATTGGCTTGCCGTATTTGCTCTCGCCAATCTGCAGGTAGTTGGTGTCCTTTGAGGTTGTGATGTGATTGCCTTCCGGATAGATCATCAGGATTTCCGGGCGGCTGCCTTTGACCTGGCCGCCGATGATGAAGCTGGCTTCAAAGTTCTTTCCCTCGACGGCGCGCTTTTCCTGCTGCTCGCGGCTGAGGTCACCAATATAGTCAGCTGCATCAGCGACGCTGTCCATACGCAACAGGTGCTCAGGCGCATCCTGTCTGATGTCGCTTTTGATTTTTGCAAGGGTGGCCTGGGAGGTGGCGAGGTTGCCGGCGGTCAGGACAACGAACTGTTTTTCGCCGTCAATGCCAAAGCTGAACATCTTGCTGTAGGTGGAGACCTGATCGATGCCTGCGTTGGTCAGGGAGTCCGAACAGAAGACCATTCCAGCATCCACCGCTACTGCGACGCAATATGTCATGGCCTTCTCAACTTACCCTTCATCACTCAATCATACTAAGGATAAGCTGAGGCGCAAAGCGCTAATTGGGACTCGCTGGAATGCAGATCAAAGGCTGCCTGGCGGGCAGCCGGGATCGAGCAGACGCTTTGTTCGTTTAGCTCTTTTGGGACAGCCCGGGCTAGTCCAGGTCGTCGTAATCAAACTGAAGATCGATCCGTTTGCTGTCCAGGCGCTCTTCAAGGCGTCTGCGCAGTTCCGTCAGGCTCGTGCCGTTGGCGGCTGACACGTTAGACGCTGTTACGAAGGTTTCATTGCCAAGACCAAGGTCAGTGGGGATTTCAATGAGGGTCTCGTCCGGTTCTTCCCAGTTGTGCTCTTTCATCGTCAGTCTCACTCCGTACCAGGGATGTGATTGCGGGTGCCGGAATAGCGGGCACCTGCCTCTGTTATCGTTGCCAGAGTGACATTACTTCAGGAAAATTTCGTTTCAATGTTACAAAGACCCGCGGCAGCCAGTGCTCGGGGCGGCGCCTGCGCCGCCGCTCAGGTGTTGGCAAGGCGATCGATGGCCTGCTGGCGCAAGACTTTTTTGGCAATTTTCCCGGAGGCGATGCGAGGAAGTTGCTCATGCTGGAAGTAGAATTTTTCCGGTACCTTAAAAGCAGCGATCTTGTCTCGCAGAAAGCCGGCTAACTCATCTGCCGTCAGGCTTCGTCCTTCTTTCAACATTATGGTGGCGCAGGGCACCTCGCCGAGTCGAGAGTCCGGAATGCCGTACACCGATACCTCACTCACCGCTGAATGCTCGTGGATCGCATACTCCACCTCTGCGCAGCCGATGTTTTCCCCGCCGCGAATCACGATGTCTTTGGCGCGGTCCAGAATAATAAGGAAGCCAAGATCATCCAGCAGGCCGAGATCTCCGGTGTGGAACCAGCCGTCTTTCAGCACTTCCGCTGTCGCCTCTGGCTTGTTCCAGTAGCCTTTCATGACGGAAGGCCCTTTGATGCATATTTCGCCAACTTCGTTAGCAGGCAAAGTTTGTCCCTGTTCGTTAACAATTCTGACCTGGGTCAGGGGGGGAGTTGGTCTGCCGGTGCTGTTGGGTCTGGACTGATAAAATTTTCCCGAGATGATGGCGCCGAGCGCATTTGTCTCAGTCAGTCCGTAGCCTAAACCGGGTAGCGCTTTATCCGGGAATTTCTGAACCATCATTGCCAGATGCTCCGGTGGCCGTGGTGCGCCACCACTCTGCACGCTGCGCAGGCTGGACAGATCAGTAGTGGCGAAATTTGGCGATTGCATGACCTCCCAGGTCATCGTCGGTACGCCATGCAGAATAGAGATACGTTCGCTTTCGATCAGTTCCAGCGCAGCCTCTGCATTCCATTTATACATCATCACGAATTTGCGGTGATAGATGAAGCTTGCCAGGAACTGCGCATGACTGCCGGTCACGTGGAATAGCGGCACATTAGCGAGCAGTGCGGCCTGATAGGGCGGATTGTCCTCGCGCAGCTCTGGTCTCAGTATTTCATTGATTTCTTTAACAAACTTCCAGGTAAAAAGAGCGCTGATGATGCCGCGGTGCGTAGACAGCACGCCTTTGGGATGGCCGGTGGACCCGGAGGTGTACATGATGGACGCGTCGTGTTCTGGCGTGATACCAAGCGCATCAAAGTCAGATTCCTCCAGCGGTTCACAGCCGGCTATCAGGCGATGAATTTCCGGAATGGCGGGTTCGGCAGCAGTCGGCCGCATCATTATGACGTCGATGCTCAACTTGCTGAGGCTGGCGTGTATTGCCTCATAGCGGGGGGTGTCGGCGAAGATAAGTCTTGCCCCGGAGTCCTCGAGCCCATATTCAAGCTCTGGCCCGGTCCACCAGGAATTCATGGGTACAACAATCGCTCCGAGCATAGTGATCGCCATATAGGCGAGGCACCACTCTGGCGAATTCCGGCCGCAGACAGCGACGCGGTCCCCTGTCTGAATGCCGTATTGCTCCTGCAGCTGTCGCGCCAGTTTGCTCGCGGCAGAGAAGGCTTCGCCAAAGCTGTATCGCTCCGCTTCATAGACCAGGAAATCCTGATCGGCGTCAGTCAGTCCGATGCGGTATAGCTCGCAGAGGTTAGCGGGGACTTTGGTGAAGACCGGGAGTTCATGCCCATCAATTACGGCAGAGCCAACAGAAAGCGGGGCATCTGGCGCTTTGTGGGATTCGACGATATTTTTCAGCTGCCCCAGGTCTTCAAGAATTTCAGCGTCACTCAGCATGGATTGCTCACTCAGCCTTAAATTCCAGTGTGACTTTACCCTTCGCCTGGCGCTTGGTGAAGATATTGAATGCTTCGACGAACTGCTCTTTGGGAAACGTTTGGGTCACGACAGGATTCAGTTGACCGTTCGCATACATTGTCAGCAGTTCGTCGAGGTTCTGTTCGTACGCTGTTGGCTCTTCTTTGCGGAATCTTCCCAGAAATACGCCAACCATCGCGGAGCCTTTAAGTAGAGCCAGGTTGGCCTTGTACTCCGGAATTCGGCCGCTGGTGAAGCCGATCACAAGAAGACGGCCATTCCAGTTTATGCAGCGGCAACTCTGGTCAAAAAGATCTCCGCCAACCGGGTCGTAAATGACATCAGCACCACGCCCGTCTGTGAGTTCCTTGACCTTCTCCTTGAGTTCTCCGTCACCGTAATTGATCGTGGCATCCGGGTTGAACTGACGAACGAAATCCAGCTTTTCCTCAGTGCTTGCTGCTGCAATTACCCTTGCTCCCATTACTTTGCCCAGCTCCACAGCCGACAACCCGACGCCTCCGCTGGCTCCTAGCACCAGCAGCGTTTCTCCGGGTTGTAGTCTGGCCCGCTGCTTCAGCGCGTGATAGGAAGTTGTGTAAACCATGGCAAAACCGGCGGCAGTTTTGAAATCCATGTTGTCCGGGATGCGGCGCACACTTTCGGGTTTTACAATGACCTGCTCGGCCAGTCCCCCGATTCCAGGTATGGCCATAACCCGATCACCGATGTTCAGTGCGCTGAATTTCGCACCGACAGACCTGATGACGCCGCCGACTTCCGAGCCGGGCGTGAAGGGCATGGGCGGCTGGAACTGATACTTGCCCTGAATTTGAAGGCCGTCAGGGAAATTCAGTGAGGCTGCATGTACCTCAACCACCGCTTCGTCTTCGCCGGGTTCAAGATCGGGGATGTCTTCCAGAACCAGGTTTTCAGGGGGACCATAGGAATGACACATTACAGCTTTCATAGAGAACTCTCTCTTGACGGGAAGCGGGATTCAATCATGAATAGAACGTGACTTCAAACCTGTTGGGGACCAGTGACGAACATGTGTCGGGCCAGTATAAAACCGCGAAAGAGGGACAGTTGTTGTGGCAGTTTCAACGCAGTATATTGACCATTCCCGATAAGGAAGTTCCGTCATGGATGAAATGCAGCGCATCGCCTATCTCAAGCATATGGGAGTTGAGCAATACTACTCCCGGTATGTTCTGGTCGGAGCGAAAGCGTCTGTCATTCCTGCTGCAGCACAAGACATTTATGACCCTCAGGGTTCTCAGCAGTTGCCCGCGAAGACACGACAGGCAGAGCCGCCTCGCAGTGAGCTTGATGCAAAGCCTGGATCTGACGCCGGCAAGCGTCACGGAGCGATTGCTGCAGAAGAAGTAGAGACCCGCCACCAACGGCAGGTCAGGCCTGCGGAAGCGGAGACAGGAAGAGCCGAGACAGGACGAGCTGAGATAAAGAGAGCCGAGAGTGAGAGAGCCGAGACCGGAAAAGAGCAGATCCCGGGCGAATCATTGCGATTCAGTGTGCAGTTCTTCCGGGTGAATGCTCAGCTTGCCGTGATCAATGAGGCGCCACATGAAGCCGGTGGCAGAGAAAATCAGCAGGCGACCTCACTGCTGACCAACCTGCTTGTTGCTCTTGGGTTGGGTCAGGAAGAGCTCGCAGGCCTGACTGCAGACAGGTTCAACTGGCCGATCGCAGAGGGGCTCGGTGCGATGGGGGATTCCCGCCACGCCGCCAAGCTGGCGCTCAACGGGTTCATCACTCAGCGGCACGAGCAGCAGGGGTTTTCGAATCTGCTGTTGCTGACGGCCCAGCTCGTTGATGTGATGTCAGATCACTCAGGACAGCCGGCCATGGGTGATCAAAAGCGGGTGGATGCGCCGTACAAATTCACGATTACCCACAGCCTGCATGCCATGTTGGCGCATTCGGACCTGAAGCGTGAAGCCTGGCAGCATCTGGCGACTCTGCGCGGGCGCCTGCAGTCAGTCTAGACGGTAATGCCCATGGAGACTTCCAGCCCGACCGGCACGCAATTTTTCGCGCGCACCATGCGCCACAGCGATCTCGATCTGGTCGTCAAGAATGAGGCTGCTGCCTACGCCCACCCCTGGACGAAGCGAATCTTCATCGACTGTCTGCGTGCCGGCTACCAGGCATGGGTTCTGGCGAACAAGCAGGAAATTGCCGCTCACGGAGTCATGTCGGTGGCTGTCGAGGAGTGTCATCTCCTGACCCTGTGTGTTCATCCTGCGTTTCAAAGACTGGGTTACGGTCGCAAACTGGTTACCCTGCTTTTGGATCGTGCCGCCAGCCTTGAGGCAAAGGCGTGTTTTCTGGAGGTGCGGGTTTCCAATGACAGGGCGATCAGTCTTTATCGCTCTCTAGGATTCACTCAGATTGGCGAGCGATCAAATTACTATCCGGGAGACGCGGGGCGGGAGGATGCGCTGATTCTTTCTCGTTCGCTGCCGCTGCCCTGACTCAGTCCTGATCAGAAGAGGGCCGGCTTACAGAAAATACCCGGTTTATCAGCCGCACCAACAGCTTAAAACCGGCGACTGCGACAAGCGCTATGACCATCACCCCGCCCAGCATCAATAAAGAGGCGAGTAGAATGTCAATGAGCTCTTCCCGTGAAATGTTCTGCCACGCGGAGATAGCCCACAGACAGGTTGCGCCGATCGCAAGCCCGGCAATGATTGCCGCGGTTTTCTTACGGACGTTTAGCAGGGAGAAAATCAAAATCTGGGCTGCCGTTGAGGTCGTTAAAGGTTGCTTTGCAGTCAGGATAGCCACTACAGCCCCAGAATTCACCATTTTTCCCTGTCCGTTTGGCGAGCATAGAGCCGCACTCCGGACATTTGAAGGCAGCTTCGGGCCGTCCATGATTGTCAGAAACCGTTGCCTTGCAGCCCTTGCTGTAGCCACTGCAGAACCAGTAGTCCCCTTTCTCGGGAGCAGCGCGGACTAAACGTCTGGTGCACAGAGGACAGCGATAGAGGTTATCGATGTCTTTGCTGGGTTTTCCTTGGCTGTCGTTCAGTGTCGTCCGGCACTTGGGGAACTGCGAACACCCCCAGAAAGGGCCCATTTTCCCTTCACGCTGTTGCAGGGGAGCTCCACATTCAGGGCACTTGAAACTTGAGCCTGCTGTTGATTCAGAGTCGACCATAATGAGCCCGGTTGTTCAGGTAAATTTGCGGGTCAGCGCAGCAAGTAAGGTGGCGTTTTCCGCAGGCGTGCCCACGGAGATGCGCAGTTTATCTCGCAGCCGTTCCTGATCAAAAAACCTGACCAGGATATTTTCAGATTTCAGCTGCTGATAGAGCTGTTCGGCGCTGTGACCGGCAGGTAGTGTGGCGAGCACGAAATTGGCCTGACTGGGTGTGACGCCGAAACCTAACTGTGTGAGTGCATTCGCAAGCGCCTCCCGTGCTTGACGAACTTTTTCCCAGGTGTTTTCCGCATAATCACGGGATTGAATGGCGGCAGCGGCGAGTTGCTGAGCGATATAGTCTGTGTTGTAGCTGTCCCGGGTTTTATAAAGAATTGGATGGATCAGCTCTGCCGAGCCAATGCCGTAGCCGAATCGCAGGCCGGCCAGGGAATAGCCTTTGGAAAGGGTGCGCAGCAGCAGGACATTGTCGCGTTCGACCGCCAAAGGCACCGCGTCGTGTTCCCGGGCCGGGTCAACGAAATCCACGTAGGCTTCATCGACCAGCAGCAGACCGTCAAAGTTTGCTGCGATCTCGGTCAGCGTTGCAACGGGCAGCAGTTTGCCCGTTGGAGCATGAGGATTGACCAGGATGCACATTTTGGCCCCGGCATCCGAGAGTTGCCGGACAAAATCCTCCGGCAGATCCCAAGTGTCCTCGAGAGCGATTTCGTGCAGCGGATTGGCCTGAATTTCGGCCAGTACCCGGTACAGGGAATAAGTCGGCCGGGTGACGGCCACCGTTTCACCTGGCGCTGCAAAAGTTGTCAGCACCAGACGCAGCAGTTCGTCACCCCCGTTAGTGGGGACGATGTTGTCAACGCTGATGCCGTGACATCGCGCTGCTGCTTCCCGAAACGACACAGCCGTTGGTGATGGATATCGTCTCAGAATCGCTGAATCGATCCCGTTCAGCGCCGCTGCCACTGCGGGACTGGGCGGGTAGGGGTTTTCGTTGGTGTTCAGCTTGATGACATCAGCGCTGTTGACTTGCTCGCCGGGCACGTAGCCGGCCATGGTGGCGATGTTGGTTCGCTGAAAAGACATAGGTCAGGGCTCTACTGTGTGCAACAGGAGCGAGAAGGGTAATGACTATTGCTGCAGTGGGCAATGACTTCAATTGGCTGGTGGCAAATAAGACTGCAACCGGTTGTGCCAGCCAGCCCGCCAGCGGGATTCCCTGCGTTCGGCGGGGGCGTTGCTGATGCGTCGGTCCAGCACCGCGGTGCCCGCTTCGACAAATTGCTGGAGGGAAACCTCTGCCTCCAGCATTTCTGCCACGACCTGTTTTAGCCCCCACCCCATATTGTGATATTGCTCCGCGGGATTCAGTCCTGAGCCTTTGAAATGGAGATAGTCAATCAGTGCATACTGTCCCAGGGGCGGGTGTGCAGCGGCCAGCCCCTGCAGGATCTGACGCGCTTTACTGCGGTCAGCGGGTGGAAAACTGAATATGATTTCATCTTCAGTCAGGTGAAAGCGGGAGACGATAAACTCTGCCTGTAGAGGAGCAGTCGCAAGTAGGAATGCCCTCAGCTCGCGCATCTGCTCGCTTTGTTGCGCGGCGTTAAACGCAGCGCGACTGGGCCAGGGGTTGTCAGGGTCAGCCGAATTCTGCAGCCATGGGGGCAGCACGACCTGCCGCCGCTTCAGGAATGACAGTAGCTGCGGAAAGCTCTCTTCAAAAATTTCCTGCTGTCCGGCGCGATACCAGATAAAGTGTCCGATGCCCAGCGAGGGGAAATCTTCTCCGGCATTCCAGCTGGTCAGGCAGGCGGGTCTGGAACGGCATTCATTGCGGAATACCTGCTGTCCCAGCCAGTCAAAATCCGGTTTAGAGAAAGCGTCCTGGCTGCTGGATGCACCCGAAAGCCCCAACAAACTCGTGACAATGAGGGGTAATATAGTGTTGAATCTGACTGAATTTACTGGCATTTTTGCTCGGGAACCTATATCTCTCACCGGTCAGGTCGATAACACGGTTTAGGACAGCGAGTGCTGAACATGCAAATTCGTGCAGCGCGCTGTCTGTTACTGATAAGTCATCGGCTCGGAACCCTGAAAACACAAGAATTTTATGGCGGATACAGCAACCACAGAGATCGAAGTTGAGACGCCCCCAGCCGAGGGGTCTTCACAGGCTGAGCCCAAGGACGAATTTGTAGCGCAGCTCTCCAAGATCTATAAGCGGCTCAAGTTCAGCAAGAAGCTCAAGTCCGCGATGAAAGAGGTGGAGCAGGAACTGCTCGATCTTCTCGGCGTGCGTCTCTTCACCATTTATCAGTCAGTGGATAACGGCAAGGAGATCCTCGCCAGCATCAAGGGAGGGGATCCTGATGACGACGATTCTGTGCAGATTCGTGTGCCATTCAGCACCACGTCACTGGCTGGTTACGTGGCTCTAAGCCAAAAACCGCTGGTCATCAGAAACGTCAAAGACAGTCAGGAACTGACGGACATTCATCCCAGACTCCAGTTCGACAGCAGTTTCAGTGAGGCCAAGGGCTGGAAGGTCAAATCCCAAATCGTTATCCCGATCAAGGATGAAATTCTGCTGGGCGTCATGCAGCTGATCAACTTCGAGGGGGACCGCGACTTTACCAAGACCGATCTGAAACACGCCATGATGGTGAGTCAGATGCTTGCCAAGCAGTTCCGCTCCTCCCTGCAAAGCACCCAAGGCCCGTATGACTATCTCGTGCAGAAAGGAAAAATCAGCAGCGTCGAACTTGAGGACGTGCAGAACAAGGTCTCCCTGTATGGTGGCTCAGTCTCACGGGTGCTGATGGACGAATACAACATCGAAGCGGATCTGATTGGTCAGTCGCTTGAATTGTACTATCGCGTTCCTTACATGAAGTACGACCCGGAACTCGAGTTGCCCACGGATCTGCTGGAAAACATCGGGGAAAGCTATCTGCGCAGTAATTTATGGCTACCGGTGGCAGGCAATAAGGAAGAAGCGGTTATCCTCATAGATGACCCTTCCGATTACCAGCGAATCATGGAGATACAGGGTGTCGTAAATGCCCGGAACTATATTTTCCGAGTGGGTCTGCCTGAACACATCATCCAGTTTCTGAGAGGGGACGGTGAGGGTGATTACGAAGAAGGGTTCGACGACATTTTTTCTTCGATGGATGATGGCACCGGCGTCGAAATGGAAGGCAGCGAGGAAGAAGAGGAGGAGGATGAAGGTCTCGCAGCAACCTCCGCAATCATCCAGCTGGTTAACCGCATTATCACCGAGTCAGACCGGCTCGGCGCCTCGGACATTCACATTGAGCCGGGTAAGGACAATGCGCCCGGGTCGGTCAGGATTCGCGTGGATGGTTTGTGTTGGGAAATTATCAAAATTCCGCAAGAGCACTGTGGGGCACTGATTGCGCGCATCAAAGTCATGTCCCGATTAAATATCGCAGAAAAGCGGCTCCCTCAGGACGGCAAGTGCAAGTTGAAGGTCCGTGGCAAGAAGCTGGAATTGCGGGTGGCCACCGTGCCCACAGTTCAGGGCGAAAGTGCAGTACTGCGTATTCTGGCGGCGGGGTCCGCCATGCCGCTGGAAAAACTCAATATGACGCCGACCAATCACGAGAAGGTGATTGAGCTTTCGTCTCATCCGCATGGTCTGTTCCTGGTGGTGGGTCCGACAGGGTCCGGTAAGACCACAACTTTGCACGCCGTGCTCGGCCACATCAATCAGCCAGAAAGAAAAATCTGGACCGCCGAGGATCCGGTGGAAATTACCCAGCCGGGATTGCAGCAAGTCCAGATGATTCCGAAGATTGACTTCACTTTTGCCACGGCAATGCGAGCCTTTTTGCGTGCCGACCCGGATGTCATTCTGATTGGTGAGATGCGTGACGAGGAAACCGCCAGCATTGGTGTCGAGGCTTCGTTGACCGATCACCTGGTGCTGTCGACGCTGCACACCAACTCAGCGCCGGAAACCATCACCCGCTTGCTGGATCTGGGTCTCGACCCGGTTAATTTCTCAGACGCCCTGCTGGGCGTGCTGGCGCAGCGTCTGATGCGAACCCTGTGTCTGAAATGCAAAGAGTCCTATCGCCCTGATCAGAAAGAGCTGGATCATCTGATTGACACCTACGGTCGTGACCTGGTTGAGCAAGACATGCCAGATTACGATTTCGGTAACATTGAACTGATGAGGGCTCACCCTGACGGTTGCAAAGATTGCGGCGGAACGGGATACAAAGGCCGCACCGGTATCCACGAGTTGTTGGTGGGCACCCCCACTCTGCAGGCCATGATCTATAAGAAGGCTGAACTGGATGATATCCGCGCCCAGGCGTTGAAAGACGGGATGCGGACCATGAAGCAGGATGGTATCTACAAAATCTTCGGTGGCTACACGGATTACGCGCAACTGCTGCGTGTTGTCGCTGAGTAGTCAGCAAGCGTTTTCTTCAGTGTCTACAGAAACAGCCGAGGTCTGCCTCTGCCGGCCTGGGCCAGCCGTGCCCTTTGCTTACGGCTTTGACCAGTGAGTCCCTCAGTCAGTTATAGATGAGCGGAGAATCAAGCCTGAAGGCTGTTACCTGCCAGCCCCCGGGCTGGGTAATCAGGTCGATAAACAGCGTCGCCCGCGACTCACCAAAAAGCAGGTTAATCTCGTAGCTGGCGGTAACTTCCTGGGTCGGATAGGTCAGCATAGGAACCTGCGCCGCGCCACGTATTTCAGTCATGGCGGTCAGTGGCCCAAGTCGCGCCAGCGTGGCCGACACAGTCGACTGGAGCGCGGCGGGTGACACCTGACGGAGAAAGGCAGGATGTGCGGAGTCTATCAATGAGTCTGCCATTCCGCTGGTGTAGGTCGCGCGGGCCAGATTGACCGCCGTTTCATCGCTCGAGCCATCCAGCCGGTATTTTTTCAACGCACTGTAGCCGAAGCTGACCAGCAGCAGGGCAAGCACTGTTGAAAGTGTGTAGGTAAGTGAGGACGAAAATCTGCCCATTGCCGGTCAGAAAAGCTTTATGAACGAACGGTATTATAGGAGCAAAAACTTCAATAAAAACAGTAATAAAACGGAACGATATTTTGGGAAATCGTTTTAACCCTTGAATTTATGCACAAAAATGACGTGTCAGTAAGAAAAGCCTACAAAATAGCGGGTTTTATTTTTATACAATCATTCAATAAATATTAAGTTATTGAAATATATGAAAAATACATATTGTTTAATTTTTAGCCAATTTAAGTGGGAATCACGAAAATTCGTGCCTCACGGTCGGATTGCAGAAACAATCCACTGAGTTATCCACAGATTCTGTGGAAAAACTCAAAAATCTCCGTCCATGAGAATTTCCTGCTTGTTCAATAGCTTAATTGGAACTGCTGAAATTCGCTTTAGCAATGCCCGCTAACTTGGTCTCACCGTTCCTCCGACAGGCCTGAAAAAAAGGTTGCTGTGGCTGCTAATTTTGTCAATCATTCAGTCGACATCCTTGATAGATCCCGAGCCTTTTCGTTCCTGTTAGCGGTTTCCTATGTTCGAACTGAGCAGTGAAGTTCCTTTCCTCTGGCGCCTCAGCGCAGAGCGTAGCGACGGCTACTGTTCCGTCTCAATGGTGGTGCCTTGTCCGCCGGACACCAAAGTTCGGGATCTGACTATCGAAACTGACGTGCAGAGCCTGTCCTCAGACAGCACCCGATCTGTCTCGGAAGAAACGCTCGAATGGAATCAGGAAGACATTGATCTGTTTCTGAGGTTGATTAACCGACGGCAGTTAGAGGTGAATCAGCCACTTGCCGAGACCGTTCGGGTTGATCTGACCGATCCGGAAGTAGTGGAGATTATTAACGTGGTCGCGGCGGCAGGCTTCGGGGTTGCGTTCACTTCTTATGGGTTGCTGCAGCATGCCAGCGGTTCTTTGCCGGTTTATCAGTTCGACGTGGGATCGCTGGCCTCGATCAATACGGTGGACGGATTTAAATCCTGCATTGTCGTCGATATTGACGATGATGATGTCGTCTGCGTGATGCTGGAAGACGTCGAGGTTCGTTCAGACATTGAGCATGATCATCTCTCTCGTCACGATCTTTTGCTGGTCAAACAGATCGATATCCTGCACCCGGATTTCGCCGAGCGCCGATGTCGTCCGACGGGTCGACCCCTGCACTAGATCGCTCAGCTGGCTCGCTGATTAAAACGTCGGTTCACCAGTGCAGAGGTAATATTTACTTTCTGGATATCGATTGATCCCCCTGCAATACCCCAGCCCCAGGCGTCACGGAGCTTTTGCTCGATAGGAAATTCCTTGGAATAGCCATACCCGCCCATGATCTGCATCGCTTTACCCGTCACTTCCCGGACAGCCTCATTGGCGAAGCATTTGGCAACTGAGCTTTCGCCAATTGACGGCAGCCCCGATTCGGCATTGACCACTGCGCGGTACAGCAGCAGACGCGCAGCTTCTAACTTCATCTTCATTTCGGCAAGCTGTATCTGTACCGCCTGAAAATCTACCAGTGGTTTACCGAATTGCTCACGTTCCTGGCTGTAGTTCAGCACGTAGTCAAATGCGGACTGCGCCACCGCAAGTGACATGGTCGTGTTGCCACAGCGTTCCAGATCGAAGGCATCCATCAGCTTGCCGAAACTGCCGGCCGGTACGAGCATGTTTTCCAGCGGCACTTCGACATTGTCGAAATACATGTCGCAACTGTAAACGCCTCTGAAGCCCATATGGTGGTCACGCTTGCCGAAACTGAAACCATCAGTGCCTTTGTCTACCACCACAGCTCCGATGCCTCTGGCGCCCGGAGCATCCGAGAGACGGCAGTACACCACATAAGCTTCCGAGTGTCCGGCGCCTGAGCACCATCGTTTCGTTCCGTTGAGGATAATTCTGTCTCCGGTGATTTCTCCCCGGGTGCTGAGATCAGTCAGTGCAGATCCGGCGCCTGGCTCTGACATGGACACTGCCACGACTTTTTCCCCGGCACAGACCTCGGGCAGGTAACGCTGCCTGAGTGATTCGCTGCCGAAGTGGGCGATGGCCAAACTGGGGCCAAAGCAGGCTTCGAAGATCGGAAATGCCACCGCAATTGAAATCTTCGCAACTTCCTCCAGCACGATCACGGCGTCGAGATGACTCATGCCACCACCGCCGACTGAGCTGTCGAGATTCACCCCGAGATAGCCGAGTTCGCCGTAGCGACGGCGCAGGGCGAGATCCACTGGTTCATCGTCAGCCTCAATTTGTCGCGCAATGTCCGGCAGTTCCTGTTGCGCAAATTTTCTGACCGCTTGCTGGAGGGCGCGTTGTTGTTCTGTCAGGGTAAAATCCATGATCTGGTCCGTTCTGGTAATGGGTGGGCAATCTGGTCCGCTCTCATCTCGCCGACTCATTGTAATGCATGGCGGCCCAGAGCCGAAGGCCGCTGACATCTGCCGATCCGGTGCCCTGAGCTGATGTGACGAGTGTAAGCAGCTGCTATAATGCGGCCCCGTTACAGTCACCCTGCAGCCACTGCGAGTTTGTCGTGTCACCAACAGCATCATTACAGCGTGAAATCGATCGCCGGCGAGTACTGGCCATCATTTCTCACCCTGATGCCGGTAAAACCACCATTACTGAAAAGCTGTTGCTGTTCGGCAATCTGATTCAGGTGGCCGGAACGGTCAAAGGCAAGAAATCAGACCGTCACGCGACCTCAGACTGGATGGCCATGGAGCAGCAGCGGGGGATTTCGGTGACTTCTTCCGTAATGCAGTTCCCGTACAAGGATCGGGTGGTCAATCTGCTAGACACGCCGGGCCATGAAGACTTTTCGGAGGATACCTACCGGGTGCTCACCGCGGTCGACTCTGCGCTGATGGTGGTCGATGGTGCCAAGGGTGTGGAGGAGCGGACCATCAAGCTGATGGAAGTTTGCCGGCTGCGGGACACCCCGATATTTACCTTCGTCAACAAGTTAGACCGCGACATCCGTGATCCGATTGAAATTCTCGACGAGATAGAGAACGTTCTGAATATTCACTGTGCGCCCATTAACTGGCCTCTGGGCATGGGTAAAGAGTTTAAGGGGGTCTATAACCTGGTTACCGACACGATCCATGTCTACCGGCAGGGTCAGGGAAACCAGATTCCGGATGATGTCTGCATCAATGGGCTGCAAAGTCGGGAAGCGGAGGACTTGCTGGGCGCCTATCATCAGGATTTTCTCGAAGAAATTGAACTGGTGAGAGGTGCTTCCTATGAATTCGACCGGCAGGCCTATCTGCGCGGCGACATGACGCCAGTTTATTTCGGCACCGCGCTGGGGAATTTCAGTGTGCGGGAAATGCTGGATGATTTTGTTGAATGGGCGCCCGGGCCACTGGACCGGGAAACAGAATCAAGAACGGTTGCTGCTGATGATCCCAGCTTTTCCGGATTTGTCTTCAAGATACAGGCAAATATGGATCCCAAGCACCGTGACAGAATCGCCTTCATGCGCATCTGCTCTGGTGAGTACCAGAAAGGCATGAAGATGCATCACAGCCGTATTGGTAAAGAGATTAAAGTTACCGATGCCGTCACGTTCGTTGCAGGAGATCGTGAGCATACTGAAACGGCCGTATCGGGGGACATCATCGGATTACACAATCATGGCACCATTCAGATTGGCGATACCTTCACTGCCGGAGAAGTTCTTAAATTCAAAGGCATTCCCCACTTCGCTCCGGAATTGTTCAAACGGATTCGGCTGAAAGACCCGCTCAAGCTCAAACAACTTCAGAAAGGTCTCACCCAGCTGTCCGAAGAAGGATCGACTCAGGTGTTCATGCCGCTGCGTAATAATGATCTGATTGTGGGGGCAGTCGGCGTGCTGCAGTTCGAGGTTGTGGCGTTTCGCCTGAAGGATGAATACAAAGTGGATTGCGTGTACGAACCGGTGTCGATTCATGTTGCCCGCTGGGTTGATACCGCTGATCCGGCACAGCTTGAGGATTTTCGCAAAAAAGCTTTTGACAATCTGGCCATAGACGGTGGCGGATATCTGACCTACCTCGCGCCCACCCGGGTCAACCTTAACCTGATGGAAGAGCGCTGGCCTGAAGTGTCCTTCAGATCGACTCGCGAGCACTGAGGTATGTCGTCAAACTCGCACAGCTGTGCCATGCAATTCTCTGTGTCGGCTCGCGATGGAAACGCACGCACGGGGGTGCTCAGCTTTCCCAGAGGCGCAGTGCGCACGCCCGCATTCATGCCCGTTGGAACCTACGGCACGGTTAAGGGCCTGACGCCTGCTCAGCTTCTCGATATCGATGCGGATATCATCCTGGGCAATACCTTTCATCTCATGCTGCGGCCCGGAACCGACATCGTCCAGCAGCACGGTGACCTGCATGATTTTATGGCATGGCCCAAACCTATCCTGACAGACTCCGGCGGATTTCAGGTCTTCAGTCTCGGTGCGATGCGAAAAATTTCAGAAGAGGGGGTGAAATTTCGCTCGCCCGTTGATGGTGCTGAAGTCTTTCTTGGTCCGGAATCGGCGGTCGAGGTTCAGCAAAAACTCGGGGCAGACATCATCATGGTATTCGATGAGTGTACGCCCTACCCGGCAGATGAACAGCAGGCGCGGGAATCCATGGAGCTTTCACTACGCTGGGCTGCGCGTTGTCATCAAGCCCATGCCGATCATCCGGCTGCTCTGTTCGGGATCATACAGGGGGGAATGTACAGCAATCTGCGTCAGGCATCCTTGGAGGGTCTTCAGGCTCAGGGCTACCCGGGATATGCCATAGGCGGACTTTCGGTGGGCGAGCCCAAGGAGGAGATGGCAAGAGTCGTTGAGGAAATCGCCCCCCATATGCCGGAAGCTAGCCCCCGTTACCTGATGGGCGTTGGCACCCCTGACGACATCATCAGCGCCGTGATTCAGGGCGTGGATATGTTTGACTGTGTGATGCCTACGCGGAACGCGCGCAATGCCCATCTGTTCACGTCCGCCGGATTGCTCCGCTTGCGAAATGCCCGATACCGGAATGACCCCCGGCCGCTTGATGAGAGCTGTGATTGCTATACCTGTCAGAATTTTTCAAGGGCTTACCTTCATCATCTGGACAAATGCAAGGAAATACTCGGCTCCAGCCTCAATACCATCCACAATCTGCGCTACTATCAGCGGGTGATGGCCGGATTGCGTGAGGCGATAGAACAGGGTAGATTGAGCGCCTTTGTGCGCCAGTATCGGGCAGACCAGCTCCGCCTCGCTGAGGACTGATCCCGGATAATGACGCCAGACTGAGAATAATGGCCGGTAAGGATCAGCTGAACAGACCACAGCCGCCCGTCTGCCGCACCATGCATCCGACTGCTGACAATATAGAGTGACCTTGACACATGGACTTCATTTTTCCAACTGCCTACGCCCAGGAGGCGGCTCCGGCTGCTCCTTCACTGACCTACAATCTGTTTCTGTTTGGCGGCATGTTTGTGCTGTTCTACTTTATTCTGTGGCGACCGCAATCCAAGCGGGCGAAAGAACACAAAGATCTGGTCGATAGCATCAGCAAAGGTGACGAAGTCATGACGTCCGGCGGATTGATGGGTAAGGTCACCCGGGTCAACGAAGAATATGTCGCCATCGAAGTTGCCAAAGAGGTTGAGCTGAAACTTCAGAAGTCAGCCATTGCCGCGGCGCTACCCAAAGGCACAATCAACCAGATATAAAGTTGCGGGCTAGGCTGAACCGCCGAAAGCCAGCATCCGATCAGTATTCTCGCGTCGGCAGCGAGATATCGAGTCGAAACCGGAATCCGTTATGTTGAACCGCTATCCGCTCTGGAAAAATCTTCTCATACTTTTCATCGTCGTCCTCGGCCTGCTGTACTCTGCGCCGAATCTCTATCCTGATGACGAAGCGATACTCATCAATAACGAGAATCTCGAGATCAGCGAAGCCGATGTTGCGGTGGTTGAAACTGCCCTTGAGGCTGCGCAGATTGACTTCTTCGGCGTGGTATCTGATGAAAACAGCATGCAGTTCCGCTTCGAGGATGTGGAGGATCAGTTCCGCGCGAAGACAGTGATCGAGCAGGCGCTGACCGATGATTACATCGTGGCCCTGAATCTTGCGCCCACAACCCCCGGTTGGATGCAGGCCATCGGTGCCGACAAAATGAATCTCGGGCTGGATCTGCAGGGTGGTGTTCATTTTTTGATGGAAGTGGACATGGAGGCGGCTCTTGAGCGGCGGATGGAAGACAATTTGAGCAATGTCCGTTCAATTCTCAGAGAGCAGCGCATCCGCACCCGGGGCATCAATCTGGTCGACAATACACACCTTGAGGTGAGGTTCTCCAGCACGCAAGAGCGCTCCGCTGCTCGTTCGGAGCTGATTGATAATTTTCCCGAAATTCAGTTTCAGAACCGGGAGGGCAATGACCTGTTTCTGCTGGACATGCGATTGACGCCGGATGTCATTCTGCAAATTCAAAGGGACACGCTGCAGGCTAACCGGACTACCTTGCTGAACCGGGTAGATGCGCTCGGTGTTTCCGAACCTACGGTGCAGCAGCAGGGCGCTGACCGGATCGTGGTGGAATTGCCCGGGGTGCAGGACCCGGCTCAGGCGATCCGGATTCTGCAGCGTATTGCCACCCTGGAATTCCACCTTGAGGCAGAACTGGGTGCCTCCAGGACATCATTTGAAGCCTATCAGACGCCAGACGGTCTTTCCGTGAACGTCGACAATGACGTCATTCTGCAGGGTGACCGCATTTCGTCGGTGCGTTCAACACTCGATCAGAACGGCCTGCCTCAGGTGCAGATCAACCTTGACGCCCAGGGGGGGAATCAGATCAACCGCGTGACCCGAGAGAACGTGGGTCGCAATATGGATATTCTGCTCATTGAAACCAAATCCAGAACGATTGCCTCGCTTGATGAGCAAGGCAACGAAGTTGAAGAAGTCGAGTTCTATGAAGAGAAGCGCTTGATCAGTCACGCGACTATCAGGACGGCATTGCCTCGCACCTTTGTGATTACCGGCCTGACCGCCAGAGAAGCAAATGATTTGTCTCTGCTTATTTCCTCAGGTTCGTTAGCCGCTCCGATGACAATTGTGGAGCAGTCGGTCATCGGTCCTTCAATGGGGCGTGAAAATCTAGAAGCAGGCTTCCGAGGTGTGCAGATCGCCTCCGCGCTGGTGGTGTTATTCATGCTGCTGTACTACCGATTGTTCGGTCTGGCTGCCAATGCGGCCCTGATTATGAACATTCTGCTGATCTTCTCAGTTATGTCGCTGATCGGAGCCACGCTAACCTTGCCGGGGATTGTCGGCATTGTGTTGACAGTGGGTATGGCGGTGGATGCCAACGTGCTGATCTTCACCCGGATCAGGGAGGAACTGGCCAATGGTATTCCGCCGCAACAGGCCATTGATGCAGGCTATAACCGCGCGTTTACCACGATCTTTGATGCCAATCTGACTACTTTTCTGGTTGCGGTGGTCCTGTTTACGATAGGCACGGGGCCAGTCAAGGGATTCGCGGTGACGCTTATGATTGGAATCGTGACCTCGATGTTTACGGCCATTGTAGGAACCCGCGCCATTGTCAATCTAATCTACGGTGGGCGGTCGGTAAAGATGCTGTCGATAGGCAGATATGCCACCCCGTTGCCGTCCTCAAGTTGAGCAGGACCAGAGATGCTGTCAAGAACCGAAATTGATTTTATGGGAGTCCGCAGGATCGCGGCCGGCATCTCTGCGTTGCTCGCTGTTGTTTCGGTGATTTCACTGCTCGTGAATTCGTTGAATTTCGGGCTGGACTTTACCAGTGGCACATCGGTGCGTCTGAACTATTCCCAGACCGTTGATCTTGATCAGGTAAATCTGACGCTGCAGCAAAACGGATATGAGGATGCCGTTGTCGTAACGTTCGGGTCTGACCGTGATATCCGGGTGCTTCTACCGGTAGACAGTTCGGTCGCAGAACAGGATCAGGCGGAACAGGCGGCTCAGGTTGGTGAATCCCTGGCTGCCATGCTGCAGCAGGAAACCCAAAGTCAGGTCACGCTGCTCGGGTCTGACTATGTCAGCGCGAAGGTCGGAGAAGAACTGGCAGAGCAGGGTGGGCTCGGCATGCTGGTCGCGCTGGGTATTATCATGGTCTATATCGCCGTGCGCTTTCAGTTTAAATTTTCAGTGGGTGCGGTTGTGGCCCTGGCGCACGACCTGATCATTACCCTTGGGATCTTCTCCGTATTTCAAATGGAATTTAACCTGAATACGCTGGCTGCCATGCTCGCTATCATAGGCTATTCGCTGAATGACACCATTGTTGTTTCAGACCGTATAAGGGAAAACTTCCGGCGTTTGCGCAAAGGGTCACCCATCGAGATGGTCAACGCATCCCTGAATCAGACCCTGAGCCGAACCCTGATTACGTCACTGACTACGCTACTGGTTTTATTCTCCATTCTGTTTATCGGGGGTGAGTCCACTCAGGGCTTCGCCATCGCGCTCATCATCGGGGTTGTCATCGGAACTTACAGCTCTATCTACATTGCTTCCAATGTCATTATTTATATGAATGTCACTCGTGAAGATTTGATGATCCCGGTTAAAGAAGGAGCGGAACTGGACGATCTGCCTTGACGGCCGGGTGGCTGTTCGCCTGCTAAAACCCCAGCAGGGTGCCTGTCGGCAGCAGTGGGTCACGCTTGGCGAGTCCAGTGATAGCTGCTATCGTTTGCGCAGCCAGGTCCATAGTGAAATACAGGCTAAGATGCTTTTGGATTTCCGCTCGATTTCAATCATAACCCTCTTCTTTTCGCTGCTGTCGGCACACGGAGCAGCACAGGATTCGCAGTTGTTTCCGCGTCCACCGGAGCTGGAACCGGCCGTGCGTTTCTGGACTCGCGTATATACCGAGGTCGATACCCAGAGCGGTTTTCTTCATGACGCGCGGAATCTGGCTGTGGTTTACGACAGGATGCCGCTTGACCGGCGTCAGATTGAAAACCGGCGTAACCAGATTCAAACAGATCTGCGTGTCTTGGCCGGCGGCAAACGAAGCGGCCTGTCCGAAGGTCAGCGGCAAATCCTGTCTCTCTGGCCGGAAGATGTCAGCAACGACGTTCTGCGCGAGGCCGTCGACAATGTCCGCTTTCAACTCGGGCAGTCGGATCGCTTTTTGGGTGGCCTGCGCCGCTCGGGTGCTTACCGGCAGCACATCGACGCCGTCATCCGGGAAAAGGGCCTGCCCGCGGAGCTTGCGGTACTTCCCCACGTAGAATCTTCGTTTAACCCGAATGCCTACTCCAGCGCTGCTGCCGCGGGGATGTGGCAATTCGGTCGCGCGACCGGTCAGCGTTTTATGCGTATTGACCACATTGTTGATGAGCGGATGGACCCTTACATTGCATCGAATGCGGCCATGAGTCTGCTGGAGTACAACCATTCAGTGCTTGGCACCTGGCCGCTGGCACTGACTGCCTACAATCACGGGGCCGGAGGCATTGCCCGGGCTGTCAGAGAGACCGGTACGACCGACATTGAAACGATTGTAGCCAACTACCGAGGTCGGGCATTTGGTTTCGCCTCGAGAAATTTCTACGCGCAGTTCCTCGCGGTACTGGACGTCGAGAACAGGGCCTCCGACTATTTCGGTGATGTTAACTTTGATCCGGCGCCGGTCTTCAGGACGGTGGTGACGGACGCTTTCATTGATGCAGAGATATTCGCACGCTCCGTAGGGATCAGTCTGGAACAGTTGCAAGCTGATAACCGTGCTCTGCGACCGGCCGTCTGGGAGGGCAACAAACGGATCCCCAGAGGTTTTCCCGTTAAACTGCGCGAAGGCGTGGTCGCAGAGGAAAACGTCCTGGCATTGATTTCTGATGACTATAAATTTGCAGTGCAAACGCCTGATGTCGCCTATGTGGTGGAGCGAGGTGACAGCCTGTCGGTCATCGCACGGCGTTTCAACACGACCGTTGGGCGTCTGGTTGCCCTGAATCAACTGCGCAGCCGCAACCGCATCCAAATCGGGCAGCGGCTCTTGCTCCCCCAGGATAACGCGGTTGCGGATCAGACGCTCGGAGAGCTGGCTGCTCAGGACGGTCAGTATACGGTCAGACGGGGAGACACGATCTCGGTGATCGCATCACGTTTCGGCGTGTCAGAACAGCAGGTTCTGAGTCTGAATGGCATTGCTGATCGAAACAGAATCTATCCGGGGCAGAACCTGCAGTTACCCGGTTTCGAGGATCAGTCCCGCGCTACTGCTGCAAATGAACCTGATCGGCCGCCGGAGCCGGAGAGCGAACGGGCGGCTGCTGAAGGGCTTGCGCAGGTCACCGAAGAGGAAATTCCCGTGGCGAGCCGGAATCCGGAGGCCGAGGCGGACACGATAAGCGCAGTTCCGGCCCTCGAGCCGGTGATGGATCTGGCGCTGGTCGAGGAACTGTTGCCACCGGCCGCGGTGCTGCCGGATAACGCGGCGCTGGATTCAGAGGTAACGGCGGCCGATGAAATTGCAGAGGCGATTGATCCTGCGGTCGACGTCGCTGAAGCGAATCAGCAGCTGGTTGAAGATCTCTCAGCAGACCCGTCTGACTATTCAGTGAGCCGCGATAACACCATCGAAATTCAAGCCAGTGAAACGCTGGGGCACTATGCCGATTGGCTCGGTATACGGGCCTGGGATATCCGGCGACTGAACAATATGGCATTCAGAGACCCGGTGATCATCGGCAATCGGTTGCGACTTGATTTCAGCAAGGTGAACATCGCTGAATTCGAACGGGCCCGACGGGAGTTTCACTCGACGCTGCAGCAAGAATTCTTTGCCAGCTATCGAATACAGAACGTCGAAACCTACGAGGTTCGCCGCGGAGATAACATCAGCACCATCGCGCGCAGGCGATACTCTTCTCCGATCTGGCTGGTGAGACAGTACAATCCGGAGCTTGATTTCAATCGAATCCAGATCGGGCAGCCGATAGTTTTCCCGTTGCTCGAGAGAGTTGATTAGGATGAATTGTTGATCAGAGAGCGAAATACGTCGCGATAGCGATTCAGCAGGTTCCGGCCTGAGTAGGCGCTGAGATCAATTTTGCTCCATGCCCCATCTTCCAGCCTGCTCCTGATATCCCTGAGTAGTGACACCGCAGCAGTGGCCGTTTGCCGGCTATCCTCGCAGGTCCGATAGCGGAATGCAGGGGGTATGTACTCCGGATAGGCCAGAGCATCCGGCACAGCAGCCTGGCATCCGGCCAGGCAAGCCTGCTGTACGGAGAGCCCCTGAAAGTCGTGCTTTGCCGTTGAGAGTACAACGTGACACGATGTCAGCAAGGCCTGATACCGGTCTGTATCTTCGATATATCCGAAGTTTCCCCTGGGCATGTCGAAGTGTGCGCTGATTTCATTCAGGTGCCGGTCGATTTCTTCAAAGGCTTCAGGCCTGTGGCGAAACTGCTGGCCCACAATGTGGAAGCGGTATCTTAGGCCTGTTTGTTTCACCTGCTCGATGATATGCGCCAGTAATTCGATTCCCTTGTCATATTCCCAGCGATGATTCCAGACAATTTCCATGGGCGAATCTGTTGGCAGTGCTGTCCGGCTGGAATGGCTGTCGCCTGCACTGATCACGGGCACCGGCAGCACCCCGGCGGCGTCGAGCTTCGTAAACAGTTGCGCGGGCAAACCTTCAGGCAAGCGTTTTGCCAGCTGCCGGACGCCCTCCCTGCACGTGTCTCGGTTGAAAGCCGAATTAAAGACGATCATATCTGCACATAAGGCGGCGTAAAGAGGGACGATCTGGGGCTCAATGTTATCGTGACGCTGGCGCCCCGCCGGATAGGCGAACTGATTTTCATGAAAGTAGAGAAGGGAGGGGGCGGCTGCTAATTTCGGGACCAGCCCGCGCAGACTGGCGAGATCTACCATTGAGGTGGCCAGAACGAGATCGTAGTCTCTCGCTAACCTGTCGCTTTCTGTCGACGCCCACTGCATGGCATTGCCGCGGATTCGCCAGTTAAAGTATCTCGGGGGCAGACTAAGCTCCGTCCACTCGAATTCGGTGAGCTGGTTTCTCAGCTGATGTCGCCAATAAGCATGGCTGGGCGCATCATAGGCGGACAACAGCAGAAGACGTTTGCGCATGCCAACTCCGGCTCGCGATTCAGGCTCTGAAGGACTCCCGGTCGGTCACCCGAGCGCACCGGAAAGCCTCCGGTGCGCGATTCATGTGAGGTGTCCGGGCTTAGCGATGCGGAGTGCGCTCCAGAATGCCCTTGGTTTCGCTCATGTCGAGGATACTTTCGATGTTTTCGGCAATGTCCTCAACACTGGCGCCGGTGCCGAGATCTACACCAACATTTTCCCTGACGTCTGCTGAGTAGTAGCGACCGCCGGCAGCCTGAATGATCCGGCCGTTCGGGGCCTGTTCGCTGCACAGGAAGACAACTGCAGGCGTGACCAGTTCGGGCGCCAGGCGCTCCGCGCTGTCTTCAAATCCGGGGAGGTCGACAGTCATTCGCGTTGCCGCGATCGGTGCGATACTGTTGGTGAAGATGTTGTATTTGGCCCCTTCGTGGCGCAGGGTGTTCATAAAGCCGACCAGTCCGAGCTTGGCGGCCCCGTAGTTACTCTGCCCAAAATTGCCGAACAGGCCAGAAGTGGAAGTGGTCATGACCAGCCGGCCATAGTTCTGCTCGGTCATAATTGGCCAAACGCATTTGGTGACGTTCACGCTGCCGGTCAGGTGTACATCAATGACTGCGTGCCAGTTTTCAAGCTCCAGCTTGGCGAATGTCTTGTCGCGCAGAATGCCCGCATTGTTGACTGCGATGTCAATACGGCCCCATTTGGAAAGCGTGCTCTGAACCATGTCCTGCACGGCATCAAGATCAGTAACCGAGGCGCCGCTCGCAATGGCGGTACCGCCATTATCCACGATTTCCTGCGCAACGAGTTCCGCGGCCGAGGCAGATCCACCGCTGCCGTCGACAGATCCGCCCAGGTCATTAACCACGACCTTCGCGCCTCGCCTGCCAAGTTCTAGTGCGTGTTGCTTGCCTAATCCGCCGCCGGCGCCTGTGACTATGGCGACGCGACCTTCAAAACTTATTGTCATTTCGATTCCTTTTTACTTTCTGAGGATGGATAACTCATCAGTGTGTGGGCTATGTAAAGTGCCCCGAGATTCTATGCTGCGCGCCTGCTGCCCGCAAACCCAATTATTCGCTATGATAGGGCGCATTATGAATTAGCCCTTTGCTCAGTAGGAGTTAAGATGACTGATATCGAGCCAGTGCCCGCGGCGACGGTTGTTCTGATCCGGGAAAATGTCCGGCAGCAAGAACTTGAAGTGCTTCTGGTGCAGCGAAATTCGAGGCTGGTGTTCCATGGAGGGCACTGGGTCTTCCCCGGTGGCAGGCTGGATGATGAGGATTTTGGCGATGATGAATCGCGAAGACTGGAATATCCCGCCGCGCTTCGTGCAGCGGTCCGGGAAACCCGTGAAGAAGCCGGGATTGAAATCTGTGAAGATCAGCTGATTCATACCGCGCACTGGACGACGCCACCTAAATTACCGCGGCGCTTCTGTACCTGGTTTTTCCTGTGTCCCCTGCATGAAGCGGTAGAGGTAAGCGTCGATAACGATGAAATTCTGGATTTCAGATGGCTCAGCCCCGACGCGGCGATCGCCGCAGCTGAGAATGATTCCATGGTCTTGCCCCGGCCGACCGTGACAACCTTGCGAGACCTGTCAGGTCACGCGACGCTGTCGTCGCTGTTGTCCGGGGTGGCGCAGGCCGGCATTCGGGTGTTTCCGGAAAATTCTTCATACTATCGCCCGGAAGAAATGGGTTGCTTCTCAAGCTGAACCGGCCGGTTCCGCTCTCCGTATCTGTTCCTGAGAGCCCACCGTTTTTGTGCCTGGTACGGCTGTTTTGATCCGAGCGGCGCGCCTTTCTGACGCGCTGGTGCTACCCTAACCGGTAGCCGCTTAGGCTTTTTCGCAGAAGCTGACAAGCAGATTTGCTGACCAGTCAATGGCAAGTCTTAGGTGTTTCTCTGCGCTTTTTGCTCAATAGCGCCAGTTTGCAAAGGGAGTCCCGCCCGGCGTCGAAGGTGACGCCCGTAAGCCTTGCTCTCCAGTCTGGTTAGTGGGATAGTTGAAACGGTCCGGCGTCAAATTTGAGGCGCAGTTGGGCTGCTGCTCACGACAGGATTTAAAGCGGCCTGCATGAGTCTCCAGGTGACAACGGGACGACTGACAGCAGGATAAAATCACCTCGGGATCGGTTGTCGGCCCAACCGCTGTACGCCGGCAATCACACTTCCAACTGGACCTAATGACCACACCAACCATCGCAAGTCTCCGACAGACACTCCAGCAGCTTCGCCGTCGCCGCGCGAGGTTTTTCTTTGTCAAGGCTGCGAGTCTTTTTGTCATTGCTCTGGCCGTCTCGGCTTTGTCTGTCAGCTTGGTGGGCGCGTGGCTGGAGCCCGATAAGTTAGGCTCTATCATCCTGTTCGGACTGGCCGTGTTCGCCATACTTCTGATCACGGCCCGGTTCCTGCGCCTGCTTCGCCGTCGCCACACGGATGACCGGATCCTGGCGCATTATGTTGAGGACCACATACCGGACTTTGAGCAGCGCCTGCTGACTTCTCTGGAGTTCAGCGAAGACGACCTCAAATTCGGTCGTGCGGGAGTGTCGCAGCAATTCATCCAGCAGCTCTGGGAAGATGCGCAGACCCATGTGGTCGAGCAGCAGCGCAGGGTTGAAACGGTGGCACCCGCGCAGCAATCCTGGATGACACTTGCCGCCGCCGTCGCGGTCGTCTCCGTGATTTCGGCAATGTTCCTGAATTCAGAATCACTGCTGAAGTCAGGTGCCCGTCTGGCCTGGCCTTTCGCGATCTCCGAGCCACTGGCTGTCACCGAATTCCTGCCGGAAATTGAAATTTCAGTAGAGCCCGGCGACCTCGAGTTACAGCGCGGCAGCAGTGTCACAATCATTGCTCGCGTGTCCAACGCAGCGCCAGACAGCATCGATCTGAGGCTGCAGGACGACAACGTCAACTGGCAGGCTGTGTCGATGAATCGGGATGGCAGCGGCAGCAACAGTGCGACCTACAGTTATTTTATTCCGTCCTTGCAGGCGGATACGACCTATTACGTTGCCTTTGAGGAGCGGGGACAGCAGAGTTCTCCACAATATCAGATCAACCTGTTTGATTTGCCTCAAATCGAGCAGATCAATCTGGCGTTTGATTATCCTGACTACACCCGGCTGACCGATACCACAGAAGAGGGCAGTGGGGACATGATCGTGCCGGAAGGCACGCAGGTTGCACTGGACATTCAGTTCAACAAAGCTATTGCCACCGCTCGAGTGGAATTCGGGGAAAGCTATCGGGATTCTGAGGGGGGCGGGTCGGAACTGACTGCTTATCCTGATCTGGATCTGGAAATCGATGGTGATATCGGAAGCGCGAGCTTCACCGTGACCCGGGATGGGGTCTACCGCATATTCGCTACCGATCTGGCTGGCCTGGAGAGTCAGGAGCCGCTGGATTATTTTATTAGAGCCATTGAGGATGCGCCGCCGGAGCTCTCCTTGCGGCGTCCGGGGCGCGATCAGGAAGTGATGCCGCTCGAGGAAGTGGTGCTGGAGGTGGATGCCAGCGATGATTACGGACTGAGCGAGTTTACTCTGAATTACAGTGTGGTGGGTTCAGACGAGGTCGAAGTGGATTTCCTCTCTGAAGCGAATGTTCGCAGCGTTTCCGGCAGCGAGCTGATTTATCTTGAAGACCTTGAAGTCGAACCGGGAGATTTTGTCAGTTACTTTCTCACGCTTGCCGACAACAACGGCCTGGACGGTCCGGCTGAGGTGATTTCCGATATCTACTTCCTGCAGATCATCCCTACAGATCAGGAATTTCGCAGAAATCCCGGGATGAGTGGAGGACAGGGTGCCGGCGGCGGTCAGGGTGGTGACAGCAGCGCATTGGTGTCAGTCCAGAAAGACATCATTGCGGCCACCTGGAAGTTGCGTAATCGTCAGAGCGAGGTATCCCCGGAGGAGTTCGGCGCTGATGCCGAAATTATTGCCGAATCTCAGCGCGAGGCAACCGGTCGAGCGAGGATGTCGATTGATCGTCTGGCCGAGCGATTGAATTTTTCAGACGATACCTATGACTCGGCGGTCGAGAATCTGTCGCTGGCTATTGAGCAGATGAATCTGGCGGCGGGTGAGCTGGATAAAGTGCAGATTACCAGTGCCCTTCAGCCTGAACAGCTGGCTTTACAATACATTCTTAAGGCAGAAGCAAACATCAACCGCACGAATATCAGCATGCAGCAAGGTGGTGGTGGCGGTGGTGGGGGTTCGGCGCAGCAAGAGCGCGAAGATCTCAGAGAGCTTTTCGAAATGGAAATGGGCCAGCTGGAGAACCGCTATGAAACGCCTAACTCCCGCGGGGGAGGCTCTCAGCAGAATCAGCAGGAGATCGACAAACTGGAAGAGCTCGCGCGGCGCCAGGAGGGTTTGACCCGGGCGCAGCGCAATCTGGCGCGGCGGGAAGACCAGATGACTGAAGAGCAGAAACGCCGTGAACTGGAACGTCTGATGCGGCAGCAGGAACAGCTGAGCCGCGAGGTGGCGCAGCTGGCCCAGCAGATGTCGCGAGGTCAGCAGAGCGGCCAGTCTACGCCGCAGAATGGCAGTCAGTCGCAGTCAGCGTCCGGCGGCAGTGCTTCCGCTGCTCAGCAGCGCGACAGTGCCATTCAGCGCGCAGCACAGCAAATGCAGGAGGCGGCGGAAAGCGATTCTGCTTCCATCGCGGCGGCGCGGAGCCAGAAAGCTCTGGAAAATCTGCGGCAGCAACAGCAGCAGCTGAATGAACAGGGCGAGAGATCGGTGAATCAGTTGGCGCAGAATCTGGGTCAGCGCGGACAGCAGTTGCTGCAGCAGCAGCGGCAGTTACAGGAGCGAATCGCGGAAACCAGCCGACAGCAGGGACTGGGACAGACGCGTCAGTCAGTGCGCAATGATGAAGGCTTGCAGGAGCTTATTCAGGCGCAACAGCAGCAGCAACGGGATCTGGAAGAAATTGAAGATATGCTGAGAGCGATCATCGCCCGTGGCAGTAACGAAGACCAGCGGCTTATGTCGCAGGCTCAAGAAGCAAGCCGCGACTTGCGACCGATTCGTGAAGAGATGTCTACCAGCAGCCGTGTACTGCGCAATGGTATGGTGAATCTCGCGGTTGATATCGAAGAGGAAATTGAAGATCAGCTCATAGCGCTGGCCGATTCTCTGGCGGGGCTCGATCCGGCGAATCAGGGTTCTGAATCTGATCAGCTCCAACGCGCTGCGGAAGATGCAGAAAACCTCAGAGAGCAGATCGAGTCGTTGCAGCAACAGGCACTGGCTTTCAACGACAGTGGTAGCGAGCTGGGCACGCAGCCGAGTCTTCGTGACATGCGCGAGCAGCTGCAGCGCAGCCAGCAGCTGGCTGAACAGCTGCAAAACCAGTTGCGTGATCAGGCGAGGGGCGGACAGCAGAGCACACAGGCCGGGCAAGCGGGTGCTCGTGGTAATCGACAGCAAATCGGCGGTGCCCGAGGGGAAAGTGAGCAGCGCGCCGGCATGGGTGGAGCGATCAACACTGACGGCAACAATCTGCCCTGGGGAAATGCCCGTTCGATCAGGCAGCAACTGACCCAGCAGGACATCGAGGATTTCATCAATCAACCGGAGTTGTTTCGTCAGCTGCTCCAGCCGATTGTCGAGCTCGAAGGTGCGCTGCGCGCTCAAGCCGAACTCGACAACATCAACAACAAGCTGTACGCGTCTTTCGATGAAGAGGTGCCTGAGGAGTATCGGGATCTGGTTCAGGAATACTATCGTGTATTGTCAGAAGGTCAGGGGTCCAACAGCCCGAGACAGTAGACATGCAATACACCGAACCTAATTTGCTAACTGCCCTGGCTGAGGGAAGCGTCGACTTCGCCTACGGCGTCAGTCCCCTGGTTTTCCTGTCTCTGGTCGTTTTGATTGTGGCCGGTGTCTGGTTTGGCTATCGGAAGACGACCCGCCCGCTGTCGTCTCCCTGGAAAGCGTTTTTCATTGCCTTACGCGCCAGTGTGCTGAGTATCCTGCTGTTTTGTCTTCTGCGCCCGGTAATTACGACACTTCAGGTTGCACCTCAGGAAACGTATCTGGCGGTGCTCATTGATGATTCACAGAGCATGGCGATTGCCGATATGCCGGCAGGCCAAACCAGGCGGGAGGCCATGCGCGAAAGGTTTTATGGCCGCGGAGTCCTCGACGAGCTGGCAGAGAATTTCCAGATTCGCAGTTTCAGGTTCGATAAAACGGCCGAGCGAATCGCCGGGGCAGAGGGGCTGGGCGATTCAGGTACAGCTTCCTCAATCGGTCAGGCTCTCGAGTATGTGGATGCTCAGCTCGGAGGGCTTCCTCTGGGTGCGCTGATTGTGCTGACCGATGGCGCGGATAACAGCGAATTGGATCCCCTTGATAAGGCGCTGGATTTTGGCAATCGAGATATTCCGGTTTTTACAGTGGGTGTTGGGCAGGAGCAGATCCCCCAGGATATCGGCATCGTGGACGTCAATACTGCGAAAACCGTGCTGGAAGGCTCTGTCTTCAATGTCTCAGTCGGCATCAATCAAGAAGGCTATTCGGGTCAGCAGGTCAGAATCTCTATTCTCGATGGTGATCAGGAAGTGGCATCAGACATGGTCACTCTTGGCGCGGCCGGGGTGACGCGCCGCTATGAGATTGAGTTGACGCCGGCGCGTCCCGACGCGATCGTTTATGATCTGGAAGTTGAACTGCAGAGCGATGAAATCATCGCGGAAAATAATGTTTATCAGTTTTTGGTGGATAATACGGAAAAAGCGCCACTTGATATTCTTTATATTGAAGGGCACCCGCGCAATGAATATAAATTTATCCGCAGGGCGGTAGAAGATGATGAATCGGTTCGGCTTGCTACCTATCTGCAGACAGGGCCGGAGAAATACTACCGACAGGGTATTAATACCCCTACCGAACTCAGTGGCGGTTTCCCGCGGTCAAAGGAAGAGCTCTACCAGTACGAAGCTCTGATTCTCGGTGATATTGAGAAGGGGTTTTTTAACGCCGATCAACTGCAGATGATTCAGGAATTCGTCGCTGAGCGTGGCGGCGGATTTCTGATGAGCGGCATGATTGATGAAGAATTCATCGGCACGCCGGTAGAAGATGTGCTGCCAGTGAGCCTGGTCGAGGAGAGCTTTTTGCCCTCTCATCTGCGTGGAGGTATCCGCCGGGGGAGCCATCCAACTGGAGAACCCTTTTTTCCGCGGCTGACCAACAACGGCGAGTTTTCGCCTCTGCTGCGCTTGTCAGGCGATGATGGAGAAAATGTCGCGCGCTGGCGGCAACTGCCGGAGCTGCAGGGGGTATTCGTGACAGGCCGAATCAAGCCCGGAGCAACCGTGCTGATGGAGCACCCGTTACTGCAGTATCAGAATCAGGCTCTACCGGTGCTTACAACGCAGCGTTACGGCAGCGGCCGAAGCGTCGCGCTGACGACTGCCAGCACCTGGCGGTGGCAGATGATGATGGCAGCTGCAGATCAGTCTCATGAGGCTCTCTGGAGGCAGTTGCTTCGCTGGCTTGCTGTCTCCGCGCCTGAGCGAGTCACCGTCGAATTTGATCGGGAATTCTATAATGTTGGCGATGAAGTTCATGTTACAGCCACTGTGCTGGATATGGATTACGAGCCTGATAACGACGCCACGCTCTGGATGCAGGTCAATGCGCCGCTCGACGTTCTTCTGGATCAGTCTATGGAGTGGGATATTGAGGAAGACGGTGTCTATCGTGGCAGCTTCCAGGTTGAAGAAGAGGGGGTTTATGATCTGCTCGTGGATGTTGCCAGCGCAGCGGGCGAGGGACGCTCGGGAGAGTCTGAAAAGCAGGTGCCTTTTGTGGTGACCCCTTCCCTTCGGGAGTTCAATAACGCTGCCATGGATACGGGATTGCTCGGGCGGATTGCTGAGCTCAGTGGTGGAACCTATTTTGATCTTGCTGACATTGATCAGCTGGCCAGCGCCGTTGAATTCACCCCCAATGCCTACTCAGAGCAGGTCAGCCTTGATCTGTGGGATCAGCCGTGGCTACTTGCCCTGTTAATCAGTCTGTTGAGTCTGGACTGGACGGCGCGACGACTGAAAGGTTTGTCCTGATGGAAAATTTGACTGCAATCACAGTGAAAGACCTGGCTGGCAGAGCGCTGGTTTTTCTGTGCGGGCTGGTTCTGGCAGGGCTGACAAGCGCACAGAATCTAACGTCGGATCTGTCTGCTAGTCGCTTTCTCGACACTCCCGAAACCACAAAATATGCAGTTATTATGACCGGACCGGCCGTCGGGAATGACAATTCGGCGCGTTTTCGTCAGTGGTCTCTGTCTCTGCATGACATCCTGACGCGGGATTACGGCTACAGTTCCGAAACGATCACGTTGCTCTATGACGACGGCGATGGTGACTTTACCGGTGGCAACCGGGTCGATGGCGCCTGTAGCCGGGAGGGAATCGAACTCGCACTCGAGCAACTTGCGCAACGCGTTAAGACGGGTGATCAGATTACGCTTTATCTCATTGGTCACGGATCCGGTGCCGAGCAGGAAGCCAAGTTCAATATCGTCGGTCCGGATATGACGGGAGTGCAGTTCGCTTCACTACTGGACCGGTTCGATCAGCAGGATATGGTCATCATTAACACCACCAGCGCGAGCTTTGGTTTTTCGTCTTCGCTGTCCAGTGAAGGGCGGGTGGTGATCTCATCAACCCGTTCCTCTTCAGAGCGCTACGATCCCGTTTTTTCCGGATACTTCATTGAGGCCCTCGATCAGCGCAACGGAGATCGGGACAAGAATAACCGCGTGTCCATGCTGGAGGCATTCGAATATGCCAAGGCCAATGTTGAGTTGTGGTATGAAGAGCAGGGTCGCCTGGCGTCCGAACATGCAGGTCTGGATGACAATGGTGATGCGCTGTTCAGTCTTGACCCTGCCGTGGATATTGCCGATGGGCGTCTTGCCGAAATCGCCTATATTGACTCTCTGATTGAGCAAGGCGAGAACCTGTCCGCCGAGGGGCTCGCGCTTAAATCCCGCATTCAGGACCTGGAAAGATCTGTGATCGTACTGCGAGGCAGAAAGGCGGAATACCTTGAAGCTGAATACTGGCAGCAGATGGAAGATCTATTGGTCAGTCTCGCGCGCAGCACTGCTCGCTTTAATTCTGAGTTTGCCTCGACATCCTCTGCGCTCGACTCCGCAGATGAGTCGATGGAGTCGCAGTCAGCTCTCAATCGCTAAATGGTGCAAGTCATGCTTACTTATCAATCTCTGAAAAAATTGCCTGCCGTTTGGTCCGTGTTGTTTGTCTTTGTGGTGGCTCCGGCGCCTGTTGTTCTTGCCCAGGATGTGCTCTCCACAAATCAGGATTCTGCGCTTTTTCGGGGTGAGGAGTTGATGCTGGCCGGGTCGTACGCTGCTGCCAGTGAAATATTCAGACAAGCCGATGGTCTGGATCGTATCGATGGTCTGATTGGTGCCAGCAGAGCACTCGTTATGATGGGGAATTATCTGGAAGCGGAAAATCTTGTTGCAGAGGCAATTGAGGGTGACGCATACGCAGACTTCCCGCTTCTGAGCACCCAACTGGCTGAAATCAAACGCATGACAGGCCAATCGCGCGCCGCGCTGGACATCCTGCAGCAGGCAATCGGAGGCAATGCGGAACCGCCGGTGCGAAGCCTGGTTCAGTACGGCAGCCTTCTCAAATTTACCGGACAACAGGAACAGTGGCGGCAGGTGCTTGACAGAGTGGTGCAGCGCTATAACGCGGGACTGGTGTTCAGCTCTGAGGATGTTGCGATGGTCGCACTGGCCAGTTGGTTACTGGGCAATTTTCATGATGCCAACAGCCTGTTTGATGAGGCCACCAGAGCAAACCCCAACAATCTGGAGGCCCACACCCTCTGGGCTGACCTTTTTCTGGAGAAATATAACGCAGCCGATGCTGAGCGAAGCTATCAGGACGCATTGGACGTGAATGCCCGATACGTGCCGGCGCTGGTGGGCATTGCGCAGGTCGTGGGTGATGAAAGATCTTTGCAGCGGGCGCTGGCCATCAATCCAAACTCGGTGCAGGCGCTGGAGACTTATGCTCAGCTTCTGATGATTAATGGGCGTGAGCAGGAAGCTGAAGAGTATTTCGACAAAGTGCTGGAACTGAATCCCGAATCTCTGAAAACGCTCAGTGTGCTAGCGGCCTCGGCGGCACTGGAAGAGCGCATGGACGATTTTGCCGGCTATCAACAGCGGGTTGAAGCATTCAGCCCCGGCAACGCTGAATTTCTAGGGCATATCGCAGACAGCTTCGGAAATAATTATCGGTTCGAGGAGGCAGTGCATTACGCGCGCGCCAGCATTGAGGCCGATCCTGAATACTGGCAGGGTCATACGCTGTTGGGTAGCAACCTGATACGCCTGGGTGAGGAGGAGGAAGGGAGACAAAGCCTCGAGACCGGGTTCGATAATGATCCGTTTAATGTGATGACTTCCAACATGCTGAAAGTCTTCGATACGCTGGAAACTTACGCCACGGTTGAGAGTGAGCATTTCAAAGTGCACATGAGTGAGAGGGATTCACTTATCCTATGGCCTTACCTGGAACCCTTGCTCGAAGAGAGTTGGGAGACGCTCACGGCAAAATACGGCTTTGAGCCCGAAAGCAAGATTCTTATTGAAGTCTTCGAGAACAGTGCGGACTTTGCGGTGCGCTCCGTGGGTCTTCCAGACATCGGCCCATTGGTTGGAATCTGTTTTGGCAAGGTAATCACCCTAATTTCGCCGGACACCCTGACGGCGAACTGGCAGGAAATTGTGTGGCATGAATTTATGCATGTCATCACCCTGCAGATGACCCAGAACCGCATGCCTAGGTGGTTGTCAGAGGGTATCTCTGTCTGGGAGGAAAGAGAGGGCCGGCCTTACTGGGGGCGTAGTCAGGGTTTAGACCTGATTCGGGCAGCTCAGGAGCAGAAGCTTTTGCCGGTGGGCGAATTGAACAGTGGCTTTTCGGGGGCCCGCAATAATGCAGACCTCAGTTTTGCCTATTTTCAGTCCTATCTGGTTGTGGATTACATCGCACAGACTTATGGCTTTGAAAAGTTGGTTGAACTGATTTATCAGTACGGTGAGATCAAGGAAGATGCCGACCGCTTTCGCAGTGTTTTTGAACTCGACATCGATGATTTTGACGCGGGTTTCCGGGGCTGGATTGATCAGCGGGTGAAAGAGATTAATGTGTATGCGCACACAGAAGATGTGCCGGATGAAGGGGACGGTCACGGCCACGGAATTCGCGAGAACAGCAGCGCGATCCTTGCGGAGCTATATAACAATGCCTCTCTCAAACAGCATATGCGAGCGCGTATTGAGGAAAACAGCAGAGATTTTCAGGCTTATCTGCAGTTGGGAATTGTTTTGTTCAAGGAAGAATCATTTGCCGAGGCAAAGCAATATCTGGAAACAGCGCATGAAATGCTGCCAAGCTACACCGGTTATCCGAGCCCGGCCCTGGTGCTGGCGCAAATTTATGAGCGTGAAGGCAACCGACAATCCCGTCTGCAATGGCTTGAAGTGCTGATGGAAAATCTCCAGCATGACTATGGGTCTGCCATGGTGTTGGCCCAAGCAGCTCTGGAGGATTCTGATTTTGAGCGGGCCGCCTATTTCCTGGATCGGGCGATTCAGGTCGACCCCTATCGCAGTGAGGTTCATGAACTGAAGGCGCGGTATGCTGAGACGGTCAATGACAGCGCTGCGGCGGTCACTGAATATGAAGTTTTGATGCAGCTCGAGATCAGCGATCCGGTTGAAGCCCGTACGAACCTGGCGCAAGCCTATCTCAACAACGGGCAGGCAAGTAAAGCCAAACAAAATTTGCTGTATGCCCTGGAACAGGCGCCCAGTTATGAGCGCGCACAACGTCTGTTGCTGCGTTCGATCGAGGGGGACGGCAGCAGGTGATAAAGGCGCCCCTTCTCGGTATGGTGAGTCTGATCGTTTCGCTGGAGCTTGGTGCTCAGGTGATGCCGCTATCCGGCAATAACGAGGATCTTTCGATTTATGGCACCGACGTTACCGAATTTACCTGGCTTCGGGGCCAATACACCAACCACGGCGGCGGGGCCGGGGGCTATGGCTGGCGGCGGCGCGGTGGTTGGTGGGATACTGACTACCCGGATTCCGATGAGAACTTCCTGCGCGGCGTGCAGCGCTATACCAACGTCGATACCAATCCCCGTAATCGAACCTTTATCCAGCTGACCGATCCGCGTCTGTTCGAACACATTTTTTTGTACATGAACTGGAAACGCGTGCCCATAGGCTCATCCTTCAGCGGCCCGAATTTTTCTGAGGAAGAAATAGAGGCTTTGCGCGAATTTATGTTCCGCGGCGGTTTTGTGATGGTGGACGATTTCTGGGGAGAGCCGCACCTTGACGACATGTTCATGGAAATGGGCAAGATTTTTCCTGACCGCGAAATCATCAAGCTGGATACCAGCCATGAAATCTTCCATACCTTCTTTGACATAGATGAAGTCGCTCAGGTGCCGGGCAGGATGGTGACCTGGGATTTCGGTGGTTTCATGAATCTGGATGATCCAAGCTATCCACCTGAGGTTTATGCTGTGCTGGATGATGACGGCAGGGTCATGATGGTTGCGAATTACAACACCGATCTTGGGGATGGTTGGGAACACACTTTCTACGAGGGCTATCCCACCCAGTTCACCAATGAAGCTTATAAGATTGGCATTAACTTTTTAATCTACGCATTCAGCCACTAAGTGGCAGAGACAAAGGACAACACCATGGCGGAACAAGAACAAGCGCTGGAGATCGACAATCAGGATGATATAGCCCTGGTCAAACGCATGCAGGATGGTCGCGACCAGATTGTCGCTGAGATTAAAAAAGTCATTGTGGGCCAGGATGACATCATTGATGAGTTACTTATTGCCCTGTTTGGTGGTGGCCATGTGCTGGTCACAGGAGTGCCGGGTCTTGCCAAAACACTGTTGATTAAAACGGTCGCTGACATTTTGCAGGTCGACTTCAGCCGTATCCAGTTTACCCCTGATCTCATGCCAGCTGATGTCGTGGGTTCAGAGCTTGTGGAAGAATCGGATGGTGGTCGACAACTCAAGTTCGTGAAAGGGCCGATATTCACCAATATTCTGCTGGCTGATGAAATCAACAGAACGCCGCCCAAGACGCAGTCGGCACTGCTTGAAGCCATGGAGGAGCGTCAGGTGACCGCGGCCGGAGTCACGCACCCCATGTCGAAGCCGTTTTTTGTGCTTGCGACCCAGAATCCTATTGAACTTGAAGGCACCTACCCGTTGCCTGAGGCACAACTTGACCGGTTCATGTTCAAAATCGAGCTGGGTTATTTGTCCGAGGATGATGAAGTGACTGTCGTAAGCCAAACGACCCAACATCACGATCGCGCACTCTCCCATCCCCTCAGCGGTGAGGATATCCTGGATTTTCAGCGAATTGCCCGTCAGGTGCCTGCTGCTGAAGCAGTCATTAAGTACGCGGTCCGTCTGGTGCACGCATCGCGGCCACAAAGCGAATCTGCGCCGGAGTTTGTCAAGGACTGGGTCAGCTGGGGGGCAGGCATTCGAGCCTCGCAGAACCTGATTCTGGCGGGAAAGGTCAGGGCACTCTTGCTGGGCCGTTACAATGTTTCGTTCAGCGATGTGAGAGCCCTGGCGCCTTCTGTTTTCAGGCATCGTATCTTGCTGAATTTCCACGCCGAGGCAGAGCGGATTACGACAGATGAGGTCATCAGGCGACTGCTGGAGGCAGTTCCTGAACCCAGTTCGGAAATCTGATTCGATTCGCAGACATTAACTCAGCGGAAAAATCATGGCAGAGTCAATCAACTTTCTTGATCCCAATGTGCTGTCGGGGCTCGACAATCTCGAATTACGCGCCCGGGTCGTCGTTGAGGGTTTTTTGTCCGGGTTGCACAAGAGCCCGAATCGGGGATTCAGCGTCGAATTCAACGATTACCGCCATTATCAGCGTGGCGACGATCTGCGTCACGTAGACTGGAAGCTCTATGCCAGGAGTGACAAGTTTTATATTAAACAATACGAGGACGAAACCAATGTTCGCTGTGTGATTCTGCTCGACACCAGCGCATCAATGGCCTACAGCTCCGGTGGGATGAGCAAGCTGAGCTATGGCGTAACCCTGGCATCTGCTTTGTCCTATTTCATTATGAAACAGCGAGATGCCGTTGGTCTGATCACGTTTGATGACCAGGTCAGAGAATACATTCCTGCGAAAACCAGACAACCGCATCTGCTCCGGATTCTGAGGACACTCTCGCAGGTGGAGTCAGGCAAGAAAACCGATACGGTCAAACCCCTTACCGATCTGGCGGCCTCGCTCCATAAGAAGAGTATTGTGATACTGATTACAGACATGCTGGATGATGAGGAGAGGGTGATCAACACCCTGCAAAACCTTCGGGGAATGGGAAACGACATCATTACTTTTCAGGTGATGGACGATGCGGAGCTGAATTTTCCATTCAATGAAGCCTCCGAATTTATTGATATGGAAGACGATGAGTCTTACACCACTTCGCCCGCCGCGATCCGGCAGGCGTATCTGGAAAATCTGAATGAATTTCTTGCCTACTGCCGTAAGAAGTGTCAGAGCAGTGGTGTGGATTACTGTCTGCTGAATACCGCAGAACCCCTAGACGAGGCTCTGTCTTCTTACATGTCAAAACGCGCGAAAAGCTTCTAGGGTCAGTAGCAGAGCATGGTATTTCTTACTCCACTTTTTTTGATTGGCTTGCTGGCGGCCCTGATTCCTGTCGCGATACATCTTATCCGTCGGGAAAAACCGCCCAAAGTCATGTTCAGCACCATCCGGTTCTTGAAAAAAACCTCAAAAAAACTGGTGCTGTTCCAACATCTCCAGCAGATAGCGCTGCTTCTGTTGCGCGCCGCAGTGATCGTCTTGCTGGTGCTCGCGTTTGCCCGGCCTCTGTTCAATCAGTCTGTGGCGCGCTTGCTTGATGCAGATCCTCAGTCGGCAGTGATCTTACTGGATCTGTCGATGAGTATGCGCTGGCAGGACAATTTTGATCAGGCGAAAGCCGAGGCTCTGGCGGTTGTGGATCGGTTGTCAGGGGGTGATGAGCTTGGCCTGATCGCTTTTTCGGGCGCAGCGGAAGTGGTTCGTGAGCTCGACACAGAGGATGGCCAGCTCAGAGAGCTGATCGAAAGCTTTGACGAGCCCGGGTTTGGCAGCACTCGCTATTATCCGAATCTGCGTCTGGCAGATCAGATGCTGGAGGATTCGCGCTATGAGAATCGCGCAATTTATCTGATTTCTGATTTTCAAGAAGTCGGGCTGCAAGGTGCCGATGAGTCGTGGAAACTGGCTCCCGGAGTGGCTCTGTATCTGATTGATGTCGGTTCCGCTGACAGTGAAAATCTGGTGTTGACCGATGTGAGATCTCCTGAACAGCTGCTTGAGGATTCTGCTCAGCAGCAAATATTGGCTAGAGTCCGCTCCACTGGGACACAGTATCTTGGCAGCGGAGAGGTCAGCCTGAGCCTGAACGGGCAAATGGTCGACCGCAGACCGGTCGACCTTACTGACCGGTCTGAGCAGGTGGTGACCTTTGCCGTAGATTTTGAGGCAGAGGGAGACTACGTCGGTGAAATCAGGATCGCGGGTGACGATTTCGCAGATGACAATGCCTACTATTTCACTGTTGATGTTCTGCCCAAGATCAATGTTTTGCTGGTCAACGGCGAGGCTTCGGATAACTGGTTTGACGATGAGGGTCATTGGTTTGGTCTGGCGGTAAGCAGTACTGACTCCTCTCCGTTCTCCCTCCAGACAATTGATCCTGCTGAGCTCAGCGCGGCAGCGATGCGCCAAAGCGATGTGGTGGCGCTGCTGAACGTCGGTGAACTCACGAGTTCTCAGGCTGCGGCATTGGGTGAATATGTCGTCAACGGGGGCAGCCTGCTGATTGCGCCCGGTGACAGGGTCGATGAAAGGGCATTCAATCAGCAGTTGGGAGAAATCAGCCCGGCCAGGCTGGAGCAAGTAGGCTTGCTGGGTCGTGATGACTACCTCGTTATTGCGGACTATGATCGCCGCCATCCCATTCTGCGCCCTCTGGGTAGCGACTGGTCAGCACGCTTTCAGGGTCACTGGCGCCTAACGCCCTCTGAGGATGCCAAAGTGCTGATGCAGTTCGATAATACGGAAGCGGCGCTGGTAGAGAATGATGTCGGTGAAGGTAAGGTCTTGCTGTTTGCCTCGAGCCTTGATCTTGAGTGGAATAATCTCGCGCTGCAGGGGCTGTTTTTGCCATTTGTGCACGAAACGCTTCGACACCTGGTTCGCTCAGAGGCGGGCCAGAGCGCTTACGAGATCGGCGACAGCATCAATCTGGCGCAGTTTGTGTCGGATGCTGATGTTGCGGTGCAGGATGCGAACGGGCGCTCCGTCAGTTTGGAAGCCAACAACTTGCAGCGTGCGACATCGCCGGGCCTTTTTACCGCAACGTCGGGTGCCGTCTCAAGGCGGTATGCGGTCAACATTCTGCCAGAGGAAAGCAACTTCACTCGGGTGGCGACATCGACCCTCTATGATGCGGTTGTGAATCCTGATACCAGTCCATTGCAGTCCAGAGAAGCGCAGACCGCCCAGTTGATTGAGGAATTAGAGAATCCGCAGCGATTGTGGTGGTGGATTCTGACGCTGGTGATGGTGCTGCTCCTGGTAGAGGTGCTGGTTGCGAACCGGACCTACCGCTGATTCCCCAAAACCCTGCTCTCTCCACTCAACTCGCCATAGCCTCCTGTTTTTACCGGGCAGGCGGCACAGATGCCTTTTGCTGGGTCAGTAGCTCGATATGCCAGCCGGAGCGAGCTGTTCAATATGACAATTATGTTACCCGAATGACATATATAGATAAATTTAAGTTATTGAATTTATTGATGTTATTTTTTTAAATTGTCACGTAAATGTCACATTAATGAAACTATTTTAAAAAATTCGTTGTAAAATAGTGGGTTATGGACGATAGTGTATGTAACAAAGGCACATCGCTATGACTCTGACATTCGATCGCAACACCCTTGGGAATCGCACCCTGGCGCCAGTCTTAACGGCGTTTGTGCTCAGCGGGCTGCTGGGGATTGTCACTGAAGACAGCGAAGCTGCAGAGTCAGCAAACCCCGCTCAAACTGAATACGGCTCGCCAGTCAGCCTCTCTCAGGAAGCACTCCCGGTCCTGGAGACCCCTTTTACGCCGTACCTCGACACTGACACGCAGGCCATCATGATCCGCGCTGTGAGATTTCAGGAGGAGGGTGATCATGATTCTGCTTCCGAGCTGTTCGCACAGGCCTGGCAGATTGCCAGGGTTTCAAACGGCCTCTACCACCAATCGCTCATACCGATCGTGGAGCGCATGATCACCAGCGAAGTCGCGCTGGAAAACTGGCAGGCAGTCGACAACAAATATGGCCTGCTGGAGCACTTGTATCGGCGACTCTATGACACAGACGACGAAAGGCTGGAATCCGGTCTGCAAAAAGTCTCGTCCTGGCATGTCAATGCGTTCAACTCGAATATAGACGGTAAGCGAAAGGAGCATCTTCAGCAGGCGCGTAGAATTTTCCTGGCGCGGCTGGAGGTCGCAGAACATACTCTGCCGGAAACGGATCCGAAATTTGCCTTTCTTCGGGAATCAATTCAGCTGACCGAGACCTATCTCTACCTGATGTCAGAACGTTATATCGAACATGCCCGCCATAATCAGCGGGCTGCAGAATATGGTCTGGTTGCTTCTGTTGATTAGACGGCCAAAGTTGCCGGGCGGGCAGTTTGCATTCTGGTCAGGAATCAGCGCTTTTACCTTCTTCTGATGGTCCGGGCTCCCCGATCTTGGGGATGATGCCCAGTCGCTTGGCCCGCCGCTCCCAGTTGCTTCTGGCAAGGGCCTGCATGTCAGTCTCGTTGTCTGATTCGTCGACTATCTCAAGACCTAGCAGTGTCTCTATGATGTCCTCCATCGTGACAATACCCTCCATGCCACCGAATTCATCGACCACCAGAGCCATGTGCTCTTTTTTGATAAGAAAAGTATCCAGCAGATCCGGTATCGGGACCGTCCGATGGACAACAACGATGTCGCGGCGCAGTGCTTTGAGCAGCGTGTGATCCTGCGTTTCGGCCAGATTCAACAGTATGTCATCACGTAGTACGTAGCCGGTGATGTTGTCGTTTTTATCCCGGTAGACCGGGATGCGCGAATGGGGAAGGTTCGCGTTAACGTTCTGAAATTCTCGCACCGTAATGTCTTCGCTGGCGGTGTTGACTACGATTCGGGGCGTCATGACATCCTTGACCAGGACCTTGGAGAAGCGAAGCAAGTTGTGAATGATTGTCTGCTCGCTTTCCTCAAGCACGCCGCTCTCCGTTCCCAGTTTTGCCATTGCCAGAAAGTCGGTACGGCTGAGTACCGGCTTATCCTTATCTTTTTTCAAATGTCGGGTAATGTACTGGCTTATCCAGACCAGCGGCGCCAGCACAAATAGCATTACTTTCAGCGATGCGATGGTGAATGGGGTCAGAGCTTCCCAATTATTGGCGCCTATGGTTTTTGGAATGACCTCCGAAAAGATCAGTATCGCCAGAGTCATCAGTCCTGCTATCAGGGCTTCTAGGCTGATAACGGGAACACCGGCGACTTCGAGCATGGATTCACCGAAGATGAGCGCGGCCTGTGAGCCTACGCCAATCGCGCCCACGGTATGTGCAATCGTGTTGAGGGTGAGAATGGCTGCCAGCGGGCGATCAATGTCGTCCTTGAAGCGCACCAGATCAGCGGCGATATGAGAGCCTTTCTGTTCCTGGATGCCGACATAGGCCGGAGTGATGCTCAGCAGTACGGCTTCCAGAATAGAGCAAAGGAAAGAGAAGAGAATGCTGGCGAAAAAGAAGCCGACTAAAAGGCCCATGGGTCTGTTTTCTTAGCGACAGTTTCGAAGATTCTGGCATGAATACCACCCGCGCGCTACCTGGTGTGGCAGCGCGCGATGTTCTTCAGCTCAGACGCTGCGGTGATGCTCAGGAAGCGAGCTGTGCGCGCGGCGGGGAAGACGCTGTGGGCTGGCGCTTGATCAGATCACGCAGCCTTTGCGGGAGCGCCAGCATTGCCGGGGTCACAATCAGGGTCAGCACGGTCGCAAACGACAGCCCGAATACGATGGCAGATGCCAGACTCACCCACTGTGAGGTAATGGGGCCTCCCACCTCGATTTCCGCCCCGATCAGATCTACCGACACGCCCATGGCGAGCGGTAGCAGGCCGAAGCCGGTTGTGAATGTGGTGAGAAATACCGGACGCAATCGCTGTATACCCGTTTGTACGATGATTTTCCGCAGGGCCCAGTCCGGGTGTTCCTGCCGCAGGACATTGAAGGTATCAATGAGCACGATATTGTTGTTCACAATAATGCCGGCCAGAGCCACAATGCCGATACCGGTCAGGATGACCGAAAACGTCTGGCCCGTGGTCAACAGGCCAAGCAGAACACCGGCGGTTGAGAGCAGTACGGACGACAGGATCAGCAGAGCCTGGTAGTAACTGTTGAACTGCGTGACCAGAAGAATTGCCATCAGGGCCATGGCCAGCGAGAAGGCTTGCACCAGAAACGCGGCCGACTGCTCCTGCTCTTCGTTAGCACCCCTGAACTCATAAAAAACACCACTGGTCGGCGGATTGTCAGCCAGCCATGCAGAGATCTCCTGCAGCTTGTTGTCGGCGACAACGCCCGGCGCCGGGTTTGCCCGAACATAGACAACCCGGGCCCCGTCGACGCGCTGAATTGAGCTGACTTTAGGCTTGGCTTCCCGTGAGACAAAACTGCTGATCGGCACCGGTCCGTTAATCGTGCTGATGCGAATCGATTCCATCTGGTCAAGCCCCCGGTACTCAGAGGGATAGCGCACCCGGATGTCGACCTCTTCTTCGCTGTCATCCGGACGATAGTCTCCCATGAAGATACCATTGGTCATTAACTGGATGGCTGTGCCGATTTCAGCCATGTTGGCTCCCAGCATGGCGGCCTGAGCCCGGTCTACGATGAATTCCCATTCGATGCCGGGAATAGGTGCCGTGTCATCAATGTCGATCAGCTGGTCGCCCAGCTCCGTTTCCATAAAAGTCCGGATTCGAGTGGCTTCAGCAAACAGCAGATCAAGATCATCGCCTGACAGTTCAATTTGAATTTCTTTCCCAACGGGTGGGCCGTTCTCAACGGTAACCACTTCCGCTCTGACGCCCGGCATGTTGGAGATGGCTTCGCGATAGCGATTCTCCACTTCAAAGCCGTCGATTTCCGGGCGAACCCGCCGGTCAGTCATCTCCACAAAAATACTGCCGATCAGATCAGGCGCAGTTTGCTGATCGCCACCCATTTGTGCGCCGGCGCCGGACTGCGTCACTATCCCTTTGATGTGTCCCACGCGGCGAATGCGGCTCTCCACATCAAGCATAAGGTCACGTACCTCAGCCGGCGAAAAATTGCCGCGGGCAAAGACCTGTATCTGGGTCTGACTTGGTTCGACGCCGGTGAAGAATTCAACGCCCTTGCCGTAGCGACCGTAGGCAGTGACGATGGTGATCAGCATGAGAATGCTGAGGACAAACACGGCAACCGGCATGCGTACGGCCAGATCCAGTATCCGCGCGTAGACAGCAGTGATGCCGCCGATGTTTTCTGTTCTGCCGGACTCCAGGCCGCTCAGCGCGCCGGCATCGTTTTCACTGACAGCACCGGAGCGGCCCATCAGGGCCCCGATGGTCGGCGCGAAGAGCAGGGCATAGAACAGCGAGCCAATCAGCACCGCAAAGACTGTGATCGGCAGGTAACTCATGAACTGCCCAGCCACACCGGGCCAGAACATTATTGGGAGGAATGCGGCCAGGGTGGTGGCCGTCGACGCCAGTATAGGCCAGAACATGCGATTCACGGCCAGACGATAGGCCGCGAGGCTGTCCTTGCCTTCAGCCATTTTGCGGTCGGCATATTCCACCATCACAATCGCGCCATCGATGAGCATGCCAAGGCCAAGTAACAGCCCGAAAATCACCATGAAGTTGTAGGTGAATCCAAGCAGGCTGATGATGATGAAAGCGAAGAAGAAGGAAAAAGGAACAGCCAGCGTCACCAGAAGGCCTGAACGAATTCCCACGGAAGCAATGACGACGATCAGCACCAGCACCATGGCGGTCGCCATGTTGCCCTGCAGGCCCATGTTCTGTTCGATAACCAGAGGCGCGGTGTTGTTGATGTATGACACCGAAACAGCAGGGGGAAGGGATGGCCGAATGTCGGTGACTACCTGATCGACTGCGGTCATGGCTTCAACCAGATTGGCGCCGTTTCGCTTCATCACATTGAGCGATATCGACGAGGCGCCGTTGGCGTAGGCATATCGGGTGGCGTCCTTGAAAGTCCGTCTGACATCGGCAATGTCGGATACGGTCAGCACACCATCGGTGCTGGAGGCGAGTGGCAGATTAAACAGATCATTTGCGTTTTCGATAAGGCCGGGCACCTTGACGGAAAAACTCCCCTGTCCGGTATCAACCTGGCCAGCCGGAATCAGGCGGTTGTTACTGGTAACCGTCTGAATGATGGCGGAGTTCGGGATGCCATAAGTTTCCAGTTTGGCCGGGTCAATCACTGCTTCCAGCAGCTCTTCGCGGTTACCGACCATCGTCGCCTCGAGGATTTGCGGGAGAATTTCGATCTCTCTCTGCAGTTCTTCAGCAATGCGCAGCAGTGTTCTTTCCGGAACGCCTTCGCCGCCAATGGCGACCTGGACAATCGGCAACTCCGCCGCAGAGACTTCCGTGATCAGAGGTTCTTCAGTGTTTTGCGGAAATCTCGCCTTGGCTCGGTTGATGGCTTCGCGCACGTCGGCCAGAGCGGTAGAAGACTCGAAGTCGATGTCAAACTCGGTGATCACGGTCGCCGCGTTTTCACTGGAAAAGGAGCTGATCTGGGTGATCCCGTCCAGTGTTTTCAGTTCAAGCTCAGCCGGCTTGGACAGCAACCGCTCGGCATCTTCCGGAGAAATGCCTTCGTGGATGATCGTGGTCACGATAATCGGCACATCAACATCCGGATTCAGTTCAACGGGAATCGACAGATAAGAGGCAAAGCCTGTCAGCATAACCGCGACAAAAACCGAGAGGGTTGTCCTGGATCGCGAAACCGCAGTATCAAGGTAATTCATAGACTTGTCCGGGTGGGGCTTTGTTAAAGATCCCAATCAAAATTGGCGGCCACGGTTTGGCCGGGAAAGACGATTTCCTGACCGACCGTGACCAGTGTGATGTCACCCTGAAGTCCGGTAACCCAGATTCCGGGATTGAGCTGATTTGTGTCGTCACCCACAATGGAGACGTTGTAAAAAGCGACCGTGTCGCCGCGTTCGACAACTTTGACGCCGATATTGCCATTGTCGTCTAGAGTCAGAGCGGAGGAAGGGATTCGGTGGGCCATCACTTCGTCGGCTTTCACCAGTATTTCGGTGGTGATCCCTTCGCGAATCTTTTCGCCGGGACTGTCCACTTCAATTTCGATGCGATAGCTGCGGGACACCGGATCAGCCGAGGCGGCGAGAAACGTCACGGTGCCCGTCACTTGCTGGCCACCGAGCAGGCGTCCGCTAACCTCTGCTCCCGTTCTGATACGGTTGACTTCCTGTTCCGGAATCAGGCCGACCAGCAGCATCGGGCTGTCATCCAGTACTGAGGCGCAGACCGAGCCGACATTCAGAAGATCTCCGACCTCGACGCTGCGTTGCTCGACCACGCCGTCAAAAGGGGCAACGATCTGGGTGCGATCGACCGCAAGCTGTGCTCGCGTGACGGCAGCTTCGGCAGACTCTAGCGCGGCCTTCAGCTGCGCGACAACAACATCGGACTGCAAATCGCGGGCCTGAAGGTCTACCGCTGCATCATATTCGAATTGCGCGCGTTCACGCTGCGCCAGGGCCTCACTGAGATTCGCCGACCGGTCATCAATTGCCAGTTCGCAGAGCACATCGCCGGCACTGACCCGTGCTCCCCGGGGGACCGGCTCGCTCACCAGTCGTCCCGGCAGCTCGGCTCTCACCTGAACATGACGAAACGCCTGGGTGCGGCCTCGAACCATAATCTGTTCGACGTAAAGCTCTGGGCTGATGCGCTCAGCCCGGATGGAAATCACATCCGGATTTTCACTGGCAGGCGCTCCTGTCGCGACCACCTGAACTTCGCGCTCTGCGGTTTTGGGGTTATCTGCTGAACCGGGACCTGATCGTGGAACCATCATCCACGCCGTGATGGCGACAAGTATCGCGAGAGAGATCAGATGCTGCTTTTTCACTAAGGCCTCCGGCCAGATTTGACATCAATGGTGTGCCCGCAATCTCAGGCGAAAATGAGATCTTTGAGCGCTACCTACGCTACGGTCGCGGCTGCCCCTCAGTTCATTTCCTGTGGGCCTTTGCCGGGGTCAGCAGGGTCGCTGCATCATAGCGGTTTCGAACGCAAGGTAAAGGCCGCGATGATAAGGCAGACCACCGGGCAAAAGTGTTACGCATTGTAACGATTTTTCCCGCTCATTCAACCTCTGCCGCGCACGGAGTATGCTCTCACCGGCACAAATGCTGCGTCATCCGGATGGCGTTCCTGCGGGAATCCGCCCGGATTTGTGCTAGTTTTCACACGGCTGAAACAGAACAGACTTTCAGACACAGATAAAGGTACGGACACAGGAACTGACACATGAAAGATTTAACGAATCGCGTTGCCATAGTCACTGGCTCCAGCAGCGGAGTCGGTGCGGCAACGGCACGCCTTCTCGCTGCGCAGGGTTGTCATGTGGTAATCAACTACAACAGCAACGCTGACGGTGCCGAGCAGGTTGCCGCAGATTGTGAAGCGGCAGGAGCGGAAACCCTGGTTTTGCAAGCCAACGTGGCCAATGACGAAGACTGCGTCGCGATGGCGCAGGCCGCGCATGAGAAATGGGGCCGGGTTGACGCGCTGGTGAACAATGCGGGTACGACCAAATTTGTCGACCATGACAAGCTTGAGGGTCTCAGTGCTGAGGATTTCCAGCGTATCTACAGTGTCAATGTTGTGGGTGCTTATCAGATGACCCGGGCGGTGAGTCCCTTCATGCAGGGTCAGGAAGAAGGAGGCGCGGTGGTCAACGTCGCCTCGACTGCGGGAATCACCGGTATCGGCAGCTGCGTGGCCTACGCGGCATCAAAAGGTGCCATGGTTACCATGACACTGTCACTGGCAAGAGCCTTGGGACCAAAACTCAGAATCAATGCGGTGTGCCCGGGGTTTATCGAGGGAGACTGGCTGAAAGAGGGCTACGGGGATGACCGCTATGCCAAACTCATGGCGTTCAACCGGGATAACGCGCCGTTGGGCGTAACCGCCACGCCAGAGACTGTGGCAGATGCTATTCTGCATTTCATCTCCGGACCACAGGTGGTCACCGGAGAGACGCTCATCGTTGATGGTGGCAGACATCTGACTATGGCGCCGCTGTCGCGGCGATAAGAACTGCCGTGCTTTCTACCGTCTGAACGGCGGCTCATCGGGAGAATAAGGCTTTGCAAAATTTTATACAGAAGGTGCTGCCTCGCGGTTTTCTGATAGTTAACGGCTTGATTTATGGCGTGCTTGCCGCGCTGTTTGTTGTTACGCCCCGTGTATGGTTTGCCAATCTCGGGATTGAGCTGATTGATGAGATGGGCTACACCGAACTGCAAACCATGTATGTCGGCATGATGGGGTCGCTGGCAGTTTTTTCTCTGATGGCAGTGAGTTTCCGCGGCATGCTGGAGCCGGCGCTGGTCTTATTCCTGTTGAGCTATGCAGCGCTGGCTGCGGTCAGGTCCTGGGGGATTTTTATTGAAGGTCTCTTTGATGATTTTACCCTGCGTCTGCTCTATGCCGAGTTGCTGAGCGCTGCGTTGGCGCTTGTCTCGTTGCTGGGTCATCGCCGGGGCAATCCGGGATCCCATTGAGTTCTCGTCCGGGAAATGCAGCTGCCTGAGAACAGGTTTAGGCGCCGCGCCGGAGGTCGGCGACCGGCCTGTCATCCGCTGACATTGTGTAGGCTCTTTGGATTGAGATACTCTCTGTCTGACACTGAACTGTGCGGTCATTCGAGCAACAGCTGCCCCGGCGCAGCAAAACTTGTTGGTGAGCAACCGGGCGGTAGGTGGTCGTATCGACAGCAACAGGATGGGCGGGCGTCGGGTCACTTGGCTCAGATGTCTCTTGCCCGGACAACATTACGGGGCACCACAATCTTATGAGCGTTGAAAATATCTACGAGCAGAACCTGGGTATGAACCAGGCGAATTTCGCTCCTCTGACCCCTCTCAGTTTCCTTGAGCGCAGTGCCAGCGTTTATCCGGAACGGCCTTCGGTCATTCACGGAAACACCACCTATACCTGGGCCGAAACCTATGCCAGGTCCTGTCGCCTTGCCTCGGCATTGAGCAAGATGGGCATCGGTGAGGGTGACACAGTGTCATTCATGGGAGCCAACACGCCGGAAACCTTCGAAGCGCATTTTGGGGTTCCGATGACCGGGGCAGTGCTCAATGCTCTAAATGTCCGGCTTGATGCCAAAGCCATCGCATTCATTTTGCAGCACGCGGAGACCAAGGTCCTGTTCACGGATCGTGAGTACAGCCATACGATTAAGGCAGCTCTCGAGCTGTTGTCTGACAGGCCGGTGGTGATTGACATTGACGACCCTTACTTTTCCGGTGGCGAATTGCTCGGCGACATGACCTATGATGACGTATTGGCAACGGGAGATCCTGAGTACCGCTGCTTCAAGGTCAAAGACGAGTGGCAAGCGATTTCACTCAATTACACCTCGGGAACTACCGGTGATCCCAAAGGGGTGGTCTATCATCACCGGGGTGCTTACCTGAACGCGATTTCCATGGCACTGTGCTGGGATATGAGTGGACACCCTGTCTACCTCTGGACGTTGCCGATGTTTCACTGCAACGGCTGGTGTTTCCCCTGGACGCTCGCTGCCGTTACCGGCACCAGCGTCTGTTTGCGACACGTTCGGGACGAAGCTATTTTCAATGCGATTAAGGCCCACCAAGTCACACACTTCTGCGGAGCACCGGTGGTGCTCAACACCCTGGTCAATGCCAGAGACGAGCTTAAGCAGGGCATCAGCCAGACAGTGAGTGCGATGACGGCTGGAGCGGCGCCGCCTGCTGCGGTGATCGCCGGTATGGAAAACATGGGCTTCAGTGTTTGCCATGTCTACGGACTGACCGAGACCTATGGCCCGTGTGTTGTCTGCTCGCCACATGAGGAGTGGCAGGAACTGAGTGTTGATGATCGGGCCGAGCTGCTGGCGCGTCAGGGCGTCCGGGCCCCGCTGCAGGATGAGATGATGGTTGCCGATCCCGAAACCCTGAAGCCTGTGCCAAAGGACGGGCAAACCATGGGTGAAATTTTCATGCGTGGAAATTTGGTCATGAAAGGATATCTGAAAAATCCGACCACAACCGAAGCCTCTTTTGCCGGAGGCTGGTTCCATTCCGGCGATCTGGCAGTCTGGCATCCGGATGGTTACGCCCAGATCAAGGATCGCTCCAAGGATATTATTATTTCCGGTGGCGAAAATATTTCTTCCCTGGAAGTCGAATCGATATTGTTTAAACACCCTAAAATTCTGGAAGCGGCAGTCGTGGCCAGCACCAACGAGAAATGGGGCGAGGTGCCTTGCGCTTTTGTTGCTTTGAAAGAAGGCGAAGAGCTTACAGTAGAGGAACTCATCAGCTATTGTCGGGAAGAAATGGCCGGATTCAAGATTCCGAAGAAAGTTGTTTTTGGACCGATCGACAAAACATCGACCGGCAAGGTGCAGAAGTATCTGCTTCGTGAGCGTGCTGAGGCCGTTGAACTGGTGGTCAACAAGTGAGCTGTCGGATGATTTGTATTACCTCATCAGGACGATAAATTTTGCTTCATCGATAACATAACCTAATGCAACAGAGGATTGATTATGAAAAGACATCTCGTGAGTTTGGCCTGTTTTCTGCTCGCCACTCTGGCTATTGAGGTTGGCGCTCAGGACGCGCCGGAGACAATCTCGGTAACCAGTTCGGCTTTTGATCATCATGGCATGGTGCCCGAAGCCAATTCGGCCTATGGCGATAACGTGTCTATCGATCTGAGCTGGGCAGATCTGCCGGAAGGTACGCAGCAGCTTGCGCTGATCTGTGATGACCCCATCGTAGTGGAGATCGGCATGATGGAGCAGCCTTTCGTGCACTGGGTGATGTACAACATTCCCGCTTCGGCCTCTGGTTTGCCCGCCGGGTTGCCGAGTGATGCAACGCTTGAGATGGACGGTCTGGAAGGCGCTGTTAATGGTCTGAATGGTCTCCGGCGCCCCGGCTATTTTGGTCCGCGCCCACCCGCCAACGGTCAGCTCCATGCTTATCATTTCCGCGTGTATGCACTGGATGACGCTTTAAATCTTGAGCCTGGGCTCGGTAAGGCTGAATTGCTTGATGCGATGGAGGGCCACGTGCTGGCTACGGGCATGCTGATGGGCCACTACGAACGCAAGGAATAGTTGAAAGTCTTGTTTAAAAAGCCGGCCCCCAAAAAAGGGCCGGCTTTTTTAATGCTGCCATTTGCTGCGCAGCCTGAGAGAGCTCAGAAGTGCTCAATCAGTTCGCCGACCTCGGCTGCCGGGTCAATGTGCAGCTCTACTTCCCGGTAAAGATGAATGCGCCCCTTGACTGAAGATTTTTCATCGATGACCAGCTTCAGGGGACGACTGTTCCCGGAAAAGAGTTTATTCCACCAGCCTCGCTGATCGGCAATGATGATATCTCCCTCGACTGTGGCGCCCTGCAGCAGGGTAACGTCACCGTTTGCCGTTTCCAGATCTCCTCCGATCCGAGAGTTCTCGAGAAGGATTTCTCCGTTGATGGTTTCAATGTTGCGCTCGATTTCAGAGCCGGCGTTCACAGCGATATTTCCGTTAACGGTTGAGACAGCGCCGTTGACGATAACTTCTTCGCCGATTCCGATGCCGCCGTTTACCGTTTCGGCGCTGTCCACTCGGGCGCGGGCGCCGAGTTCAATTGAGCCATTTACGGTATGTACTTCACCGGCAATAGCCGCCGCGGACAGTCTGATGCCACCATTAACAGTGGAGACGTCTCCGACAGTCAACCCGGCTGCTATAGAGATGCTCCGGTTGACCCGACTGATATCCTCTTCAGTCGCGTCGGCCGATGCAGTGAAAACGTAACAACCCAGCCCGATCAGCAGAGCAACCGGAGTGATCAATCGAGAAGGAGACTGTAATCTTGTCATTTTGGTTTACCTCTAGTGTCCTGTCCTGCTGGTTGTGCAACTACCTTGCCAGTTATTAAAAAACTATAAGGAACAATGGGTTACAGTTCTTGCCTTCTCAGCAGTGGATCAGAATAGCGAATTTGGCTAACAGCGATAGTGTGTTTCGCCAGCAGTTGGCATAACTTGAGCCGAACTGCCGTCCGGTTTGTGCGTGCTTTACAGCGCAAATCTGATGGGATAGCTTGCTCGCCGTGTCAATCGGTTGCGTGTAGACCGCAGATGCTGCCAGCCACCCCGACACAGCTTGCGTATCAAACTCAGAAGGATTCCTGCTATGAGACAGACACAGTGGACACTGACCCGATTCACCCTATTTATTCTGGCGGCAGTGTTGATGTCGACGCTGAATGCGCAACCGAGGGTGATTGACACCCCGACGCATCGATTCGTGGAAGCACAGGACGGCGTCTGGCTCGGCACGGGCAGCGGGTCTGTGTACACCATGAGTAATGTGATGGTGCTGGTCGGGCAGAACGACACACTCGTGGTTGATTCCCATGTGACGCCGACGGCTGCGCGTTCTTTGCTTGATGCACTCCCGGCATTGACGGACAAACCGGTACGTTATCTGGTGAACAGCCATTACCATTTTGACCATGCGCATGGTAATCAGGCATTTCCTGCCGGTATCGAAATCATCGGTCATGAATTTACTCGGCAAAAGTTAAACGGCGAGGCGGGTAACGTATTAGAAGAAAATACCTTTCGCAGTTTTTCAGATCCGGTGGCTGAGACAGTGGCCGATCTGGCGCAGCAGGCAGCGGCAGAGTCTGACCCGGATCGCCGCGCTCGTCTGCAGGAGCGGCTCCGGGTGCAGCGTGAATACCTTGAAGCGATACCGGAGGTCCAACCGACGCCACCCAACATCACTCTTCAGGATAAAATGACGCTGTTTCAGGCCGTTGAGGGCGGGAGCAGGGAGATTCAGCTGCTGCACTTCGGGCGCGCGCACACTGGCGGCGACGTGGTGATTTTCCTGCCTGAGGAGAAAGTGGCTTTTACCGGAGACATGATGCTGCCCGGGCTGTCCTATATGGGAGACGGGCATGTAGATGAGTGGCCAGACAGCCTCGAAGGACTGAAGGGCCTTGATTTCGATTACTGGCTTCCCGGGCATGGCCCGGTCATGGAATCAAAAGAGCCAATCGACAATTTTCAGGCTTTCCTCAGAGATCTCTGGCTGAAGACGGGCCGCCTGTATCGGGAAGGGGTGAGCTGGGAGCAAGCAGCCGGGCAAATCGATATGACCAATCACAGCGCCAACTTCCCTCAGATCAGGGGGGCAGGAGTCGATCCGAGGGCGGTCAGGAGGATGTATCAGCTGCTGGATCAGCGTCGGTAAGCCTTGCAACAGGTGTCAGGCGTCAGTTTTTGCGCTCGTAAAGGGATGAACGGAGTCGAACTCACATGACGGTTAAACACGAACGACCTATTTTTCTGAAACCCGGTCACAACGCGGGTGACCTTGTTGAGTCGACTCGTTGGAAAATTCTGACTGAAGAGCGCGGACTGGTAGAGGTCGAGGCGCATCTGCCGGAGCATCTGCTGAATCCACGCAATCAGCTGTTCGGCGGATTTACCGGCACGTACGTGGATATGATCTCCATTTACACCTGCCGAACGCTGTTTGATGACGAGAATGCGTTCAAGTGGTCTGCAACCGTTAATATGCGCATCGACTATTTCGCGCCGGTTTTGGGCCCGACATTCAGACTGCGCGGTGAGCTTATCAATGACGGTCGCACGACCTGTCTGGTGGCGACGCATTTTCTGGATCTTGATGGCAATAAGCTGGTGTATGCGATTACGACCTTGCGAAAAAGCGGGTGATTGTCGCTGACCGCCAAAACCAAAAACGGCCGCATTGGCGGCCGTTATTGATCGGGTCTAATTCACACTCACATGGAATAGCCTTTTTCATCATGATCACTGATGTCCAGACCCTGTTGTTCCTGCTCCTCATCAACACGCAGACCGCCTGTAAGCGCGGCCACGAGCTTGAGCAAGATAACCGTCAGAATGGCGGTGTATACGCCGGTGGCGACAATTCCGGTAACCTGTACTCCGACTTGTGAGCCGATGGTAGCTCCCTCTGCCAGGCCGTTGCCGGAAAAGATGCCGAGGTCTGCTGACACCAGAATCCCCGCCAGAAAAGTGCCGACGATCCCGCCTACGCCGTGTACCGGAAAGACATCCAGCGAATCATCGATCTTTAAACCCTGTTTGAGATACGACGTGGCGTAATAGCAGATAACGCCACCGCTGAGACCGACCAGTAATGCACCTGCTGGGCCGACGCTGCCGGAAGCAGGAGTAATGGTGGCCAGTCCGGCAACCATGCCTGTGATCGCTCCCAGTCCACTGGGTTTCCCATACTTCAGCCATTCAATGACGATCCAGGTCAGTGCGCCGACCGAGGCGGAGATATGAGTCACAAACAGTGCCATGCCTGCCGCACCGTCTGCTGCAAGTGCGGAGCCGGCATTAAAGCCGAACCAGCCAACCCACAGCATGGCGGCGCCGGTGAAACTCATTGTCAGGTTGTGGGGCAGGGTGGCTGCTGAGAGAAAGTCTTTTCTCGGGCCCAGTATTATGGCGGTCACCAGGGCTGCGACGCCGGCCGTGACGTGGACCACGGTGCCACCGGCAAAATCAATCAGGCCCATCTGGCCAAGCCAGCCTCCCCCCCAAACCCAGTTGGCCACAGGGAAGTAGACGACCAGAGTCCAGAGTGTGCAGAACAGCAGCATGGCAGAAAATTTGATGCGTTCAACGAAAGCGCCAACGATCAGCGCGGGTGTGATGATCGCGAAGGTCATTTGAAAGGCAGCGAAGACCGTTTCCGGAATGTCTCCGGACATTGAATTCAGATCGATGCCGGCAAACAGGGCACGGCTGAGGCCGCCCCAGTAGGCAGACTCTGATGGGCCGAAAGCGATGCTGTAGCCGACCAGAAGCCAGAGGATAGAGATCACCACGGCAATCGAAAAACACTGCATCAGGACGGACAGAACGTTTTTGGTTCGGACCAGGCCACCATAGAACAGCGACAGACCGGGAAGGGTCATGAACAGAACCAGCGCAGTGGAAGTCAGTATCCACGCGGTATTGGCGCCATTGAGATCGTCCTGAGCAAGTGCCAGTGAAGGAAGCAGCATGGCGGTCAGTGCAGCGAAAAAGCGGCAGACGGTTTTACGTGTTCGCATAATGAGTCTCATTCCTCAGAGGGCGTCATTGCCCGTCTCTCCTGTCCTGATTCGGATGACCTGCTCGAGATCAGCGACAAAAATTTTGCCGTCTCCAATTTTGCCCGTTCCCGCAGCCTTGCAGATAGCATCCACTACCTGTTCAACCAGATCGTTGGCAACGGCAATTTCGAGTTTGGCCTTGGGCAGGAAATCGATCACGTATTCTGCTCCGCGATAGAGTTCGGTATGCCCTTTTTGTCGACCAAAGCCTTTTACCTCGGTCAGCGTCATGCCACTGATACCCAGCGCTGAGAGTGCTTCACGCACATCGTCCGCTTTGAAGGGTTTGATAATTGCGGTGATCAGTTTCATTGGTTTCTCCTGAATATTACTGCTTAGAAGTCCAGCGACTGTGCTGTGTGCCCGTTTCTGGTGCAACAAACGAGTCGAATGAGCGACTATTGAGTCTCCGCCCTTGAATATCACTTCTACGCGAAACTTTATCATGCCCCAGAGCAAAGACCTACCGTACAAAGCTGAATTGCTGCCCTTAACTGTGGCACTTGGCGGCGACCTGCTGGCGGGATGCACTACCGCGGTGCGAGGAGGATTAACGAATCAAATAAGCCGTCAGTCGGGCAGATAGCCCAGTGGGCCGGACGCGGTGCTTCGCGCAAAGGCAGGGCGACAGGGGGCGGGACTTGATACCCCCTCTCAGCCTTGGGTGTCTCCCGAATGTCGCCGGTTCAGTCTGAAGTCGGTTACTCGTCGGGTCTGAGACGTTCGTCCTGTAGCAGATAATCCAGCGATTCCCGCTTACGGCTCCACTGAGAGGCGAGCAGCGAGCCGCTGATATTGTGCCACACGCTGAATAGCGCGCCGGGCAGGGCTGCTGTGGCTGAGAAAAATTCCAGAGCCAGTGCGACGCCCAGGCCAGAGTTCTGCATACCGACTTCGATCGCAATAGTGTGGCTTTGACGGGTATCAAAACCCATGAGTCGGCTCAGATAAAACCCTCCACACATGCCGCCCAGATTGTGTAGTACCACCGCCACCAGTGTCAGAGCGCCAACTTCCAGCAGGCTGTCACTGTTGAGCGCAACCACGATCGCAATGATGGTGAGAATGATCAGAATAGACAGTGCTGGTAACGCCGGAGTCAGCGGCCGGATAAGTTCGGGAAAGAAGTGGCTGAGCGTGATGCCTGCCAGTACCGGGATCAGGACAATCTGTATGATGCTGACAAGCATTCCGATGGTGTCGACGTTTATGGTGGTGGCAAGATAGAAGCCCGTCAGTAAAGGAGTCGCAACGACACCGACCAGGGTTGAACAAACCGTCATGCTGATCGACAAGGCCAGATCGGCACGGGCCAGGTAGCTGATCACATTAGAGGCGGTGCCGCCAGCGCAGCAGCCTACCAGCACCAGTCCGGCGGTAAGCTGATTGGAAAGCCCGAACATCTTCGCGAGTACGACAGCTAACAGCGGCATCAGTATGAATTGCAACAAAACCCCCACGAGAATGGGTCGTGGGTCCTCGAGGATGCGCTTAAAATCCGCCGCTTTCAGGGTGAGCCCCATGGTAAACATCACCCCGGCGAGCAGCGGAATAATCCACGAGGCCAGAGACGAGAAGGGTTCATTGAAAAAGAAGGCCACGCCGGAAAGCAGAATGGCCCACAGCGGAAACAAAGTAGTAAGACGGCTCATGTGTCTGAAATGATTAGTCAGTGTTCTGCATGATAGGAAGGCATCCAGCCCAGAAGCATAGCGGAAGTGCTTGCTGCAGGTAAATTTAGCTTGCGCCCAGAGGGCAGATCGCGCCGTCAGTGAGCCGATTTCCGGACTCCTTGCAGTGCTACTGTCAATGCGTCCCGCAATGGCCGGTCAGTCAACTACAGAAGATTCCCCTGAGCCTGACTTCTCCGGCTGATGAGGCTGGACGTTCACCAGAACACTTTTGAAACCCGGTGTTCTGCTGCGTGGGTCAGTGTCCTGAGAAATCAGCACGTTGGCTTCCGGGAAATAGGTCATCACCGAACCCTGCCTGATGTCGTATCGGGTGGCCCGGAGGGCAGGCATGATGCCGGTGTCATTGTGTACGTCGACCAGAGCGCCGTCTTCAAGGCCTAACCGGTCGAGATCGTCCGGATGCATAAAAAGAGCCCGTCGGTCAGACTGACGACGGTAGCTGTCTTCATCACTGTAGATAATGGTATTGAACTGCCCTTCACTTCTGACGCTGGTCAGGATGAATTCTGAGGGCCGCGTGCCTGCCACAAACCGTTTGTGCCAGCTGGTTGTCTTCGGCACACAAAAGTGTGCCTTGTGTGACGCAGTCCGGAAGCGCGGTGTTTCGAGGTGCCGACCCTTGATGTGGAACTCTGCCTTGCTGTTGTCGATGTGCTCCAGGTCTTCCAGACCGGGTATCACTTTTGCGATGACCTGACGGATGTTCCGATGTTTTCTGAATTCGGAAAACTTCAGAGTACTGGCTGATATCACCTGTTCAGCGAGGCCGGCTATCAAGTCCACTTCGGAGCGCAGGGCAGGCAGACGATCCAATCCGCCATCGCTCAGCCGAACGAAATTAAACATGCTTTCCTGTGTCGTGGCCTGCTTTTCCTCGTCCCTCACCCGTACAGGCAGGATCAGATTTTCGCCCTCAACGCCATTGAGGTGGGTCTCGTTAAGTGTGGAGTTCAGCATGACTTTGAACGGAATTCTATCCAGCGCCTGTGCCGAAAACCGCGAGTCTGGATTAGCAGAATAAAGGTTGCCACCGAGCAGCAGCGCAAAGTCAATTCGTCCGGCCGCTGCCGCCTGCACACAGGCCAGAGTATCCATCCCTTCCCCCGCAGGGAGCGCAATGTCGAGTTCCCGCTCAAGTGCCGTCATCACCTGGCTTTTGATTGCAGGGGTGAGGCCAACGGTACTGACCCCCTGCACGTTCGAATGGCCGCGCAGCGGAAGTAAGCCTTTGCCCGGACCCCCGACCATGCCCCTGAGCAGAGCAAGCGCAATAACCGCCTCAATATTCTCTGCACCGTTGTAGTGGTGGGTCAGACCCATACCCCATGCCATCACGGTGGCCTGAGACGCCTGATAGATCCTGCTGATTTCAACGATCGTTTCCTGATCAACGCCTGACTCTCTCACGATATCCTGCCACTGGGTCTGCACGACGAAGTCGCGGTAGGCCTCAAAGCCTTCGGTGTGCTGCTCAATGAACAGGGGGTCAGCGCCATTGTTGTCCAGCAGGCATTTGGCAACCCCGACAATGAAGGCAACATCGCCACCCACATGGGGCTGGACATAATGGGAGGCTACCTCGCCTCCGCCGGCGATCATGGAGCGGAAGTTAGCCGGAGAGGCAAAGCGGACGAGACCTGCTTCGCGAGCCGGATTGATGACAATGACCTTGCCCCCTCTCTGTCGGCATTCGAGCAGTACTTTGACAAAGCGTGGATGGTTGGAGGCAGGGTTAGCACCAAACACAAAAATGGTGTCGGCGGCGTGAAGGTCGGCATAGCGGATGGTCGCAGTGCCGGTGCCCACGGTGGCGCTCAGTCCGATCCCTGAGGCCTGATGACAATAATAGGAACAACTGTTGATGTGATTGCAGCCATAAACACGCGCAAAGAGCTGAAGGAGGAACGCGGCTTCGTTGGAGGAGCGCCCGGAGCCGTAAAAGAAGCTGCGGTCTGGACGCGTCGCACGCATTTTCCGGCCGGCCAGCTGCAGTGCTCTGTCGTAGTCTATCAGCTCGTAGCGGTCGGCTCCGGGTGCCTTGTACAGCGGATGTGAAAGACGTCCGAGCGCTTCGAGCTGTTTGCCGCTAAGCTGGCGCAGTTCCGCCAGGCTGTTTTGCTGAAAGATCTGTGGCGGAATGGGCGCGCGATGATCGCTCAGCTGCGCCTGAATGTTTTTATTGCAGATTTCAATCCGCTTGCTGTGCTCATTGTGGAGGCCGCCGCGCTGGCCTCCGGTGCCAAAGGCGCAGGCCTTGCAGGCGTTCTTTGAACGAACGCTGGCACTGAGTTTGCGGGCACCCACCTGGCGGGCAATAGACATCACATAGTTAATGGCTTTGAAACCGCCGCCAATGGTCTCGGCGTCGCCGGCATGTTTGTCAGTCATTGAGCCCGATGACCTCCATCCGGTCAGAGCCGGCTACCGTGATGACCCTCCCGTCCACAGTGGTGAAGGAGCGTTCGGCCAGCTGATACTTATAGACTTCATAACTGACCGGAGCTGTCTGATCAGCGCTGTACAGTCTTACCGTAATCAGTTGGTGGTCATCCTGCCACCGGTAGTAATACAGGGCAGCACCCACCGCTACCATGAAAAACAAAAACAGATAGGATGCGGTTCGCAGATCGTCGTGTAGCGTGGGGTCAGGTGATTTTTTTTGATCGTCGGCAACACTTTTCGCGAGGGCGGACTTTGCTGTGTCGGGCTTTGATCCGGAATCTCGACGCACCATCAGGTAGGCAACGGCTATGACAGCCAGGGTGAGCAGTATCTTGCCTATCATTGCGGATTCCTCTTTGACCGCATCGTGCTGCGGCCCCTGACAAACCATCATAACAGTGGCTGCGAAGAATTGACCAGTCGCCACCAGTGGCGGGTCAACGCTATAATTCGCGACCTGCTGATAATTCATCGCCGTAGTGCGTAAATTAACGGCCCGGAATGTAGACACTTGAGTTGACTGAGCGGTTACAACCTGAGATGCACGGAACGTCAGACAAGCAACTGCCCCACGTCCCCGAAGGTATGCCGCCACTGGTTCTTGAAGGTCGCCCGACCTCGTTTTTTGAGTTCTGGCCGGCCTGGATTATGTATTTTCCGGTCGCTTTGCAGTGGTTGTTGCTGTCAGTTCGCTATCGAAGTCTGAGCCTGCCGTTGATCGCGAACCCGGCAATTCCCCTGTCAGGGATGGTGGGAGTGGCGAAGACTGCGGCATTTGATGCGGCCGGTGAGACTGCCAGACAGTGGATTTTGCCGTGGATTACCTACACCGTCTCAGAAATTTCCGAACGCGAGCAGGCTGAGATTCTTGCGCCGCGTCTGGCCGATTCAGACCTCAGATTCCCCTTGGTCGTGAAACCCAACATCGGCTGTCGTGGTGCCGGTGTCAAGCTTCTCAAGGCGCAAGCCGGGCTGGAAGCGTGTCTGGCTTCCTTCCCGGCCGGAGCAGAACTGCAGTTTCAGCAGCTCAGTCAGTGGGAGGCCGAGGCGGGCATATTCTATGTCAGATTTCCCGGTGAGAAGCACGGTCGCATCACGTCGCTGGCTTTGAAATACACACCATTCGTGACGGGAGATGGTCAGCGCACACTGGGTGAACTGGTTGCCGCTGACCCCCGTGCCGGGCAGTTATTGCATCTTTATCGCCGCCGGCATTCGCAGAACTGGGAAAGGGTGATAGCCCGGGGCGAGCCCTATCGGCTGGTGTTTTCGGCCAGTCACTCCAAAGGGGCAGTATTCAGAAATGCGCCTGATCTTATCAGTCAGCCCCTCACCGAGGCGCTGGATGCCATCTTTGCTGATATACAGGGAATGCACTACGGCAGGCTGGATGTGAAATTCCGCGATGTGGATTCTTTGCGGGCCGGATCAGATTTTGAAATCATAGAAATCAACGGAGCCAGTTCGGAATCGATCCACATCTGGGATCGGAATGCGAGTCTCTGGGAAGCGGTCCGGGCGCTGTTGCAGCAATATCTTACGCTGTTTAAACTGGGCGCGGAAAGTCGCCGCTTGGGCCATCGACCTCCGGGCTTGAGGGTGCTTTACAGCGCCTGGCGACACGAATCGAATTTGGTAAAACAATACCCGGATAATGACTAATCCCTGCCGATTACCTCTGAAGCCCAGAGTTCTCGCCTCAGCGCTGGAGAGCCTGCTGGGTCTGAAACCTCTGGCGAGGGTCTACGATGGTCGCCCGCAAAACTGCGATCCCTTCGAATTTCTCGATTATGCGCTCGATGCCTTGGGTATCGATATCGCGATCGATGAAGAGGCACTGTTGGAGGAGATCCCGAAAACCGGACCCGTGCTGATCGTTGCCAACCATCCGCTGGGCGGGCTTGAAGGAATGGCAATTGCCAAGGTGATAGGCAAGTACCGGCCCGATCTGCAGGTGCTGACGAATGAGTTGTTGCGCCTGATCCCCGAGCTGGCGCCGATATTTATCGGCGTGAATGTTTTGTCAAGTAATGCGGCGGCGGGCAATGTCGGCGGTATCAAGCAGGTTCACAAGCACCTGAAGAATGACGGTGCGATCCTGTTGTTTCCGGCAGGAATGGTGTCTGCGTATGAATTGAGCCACCGCCGCATTCAGGACCGGGAATGGAACCGCCTGGCCGGACAGCTGCTGAAAAAATACGAATGTTCCTGTACGCCGGTCTATGTCGGAGGCAGAAACAGTAATTACTTCTACGGAGCCGGCCTGGTGCATCCGCGCCTTCGCACCCTTCTGCTACCGCGGCAGCTGGCGAATAAACAGGGCTTCACTCTGCCCTTGACGATCGGTCGCCCGATCCCCTCGCAGGAGTTAAGACTGCTACAGAATCCGGTGGCGGTGACGCAGTATCTTCGTGTCGCCACAGATTCGCTTCAGAGATCGGAAGACCTGTCCAAGCCAGCCGGACCGGAGACGCTTTCGGAATTAAGTCATGAACAAAGCTCCGAGGAATTACGGCGGGCGGTCGCAAAGATGGATGACTTTCGGGTTGTCGAGCATGACGAATTTGATGTGTATTTCGCGCCTTATGACCGGCTTGGGCCGGTTATGGAGCAGATCGCCATTGCGCGGGAGAAGACGTTTCGTGCAGTGGGAGAGGGGACTGGTCTTTCTCAGGATTCCGATGAGTTTGATCCGCATTATCGACATCTCTTTTTGTGGGATAAAGCGGAGTGCCGTATCGCGGGAGCCTATCGGGTTGGTCTGGTTGACGAAATCGTTGCTGCTTATGGAGTTGAAGGGCTGTATAGCCGCTCGCTCTATAAATATGACGAAGCTTTTATCCGACAACTGGGCTCCGCGATTGAAATGGGCCGCTCTTTTATACATCCTGACTATCAGCGCCGGCCGATTTCTCTGAATCTTCTCTGGCGGGGGATTGGGCAGGTGCTTGTCAAAATGCCCAGGTATCACACTTTGTTCGGTTCGGTGAGTATCTCGAGAGAATACAGTGATCTTGCCCGAAGTCTTATAGCAGACACGATGCTTACCAACTTCAGGGCAAAGGAATTTGCTCAGCTGGTCGAACCGATTAACCCGCTGAAAGTCATGAACCGGGTCTGGACAGATGACATGCTTGCGGAGTTGGCTAACGTGAAAATGTTGAGCAAACTGATTGGGCGCTGCGACCCCGGTAAGGCGGTCCCAGTACTCCTGCGACACTATCTGTCTTTGAATGGGAAACTGGTCTGTTTCAATATTCACTCCAGTTTTAACAATTCTTTGGAAGGCCTGATCATTGTCGATACGCGAAATACCGAACAGAAGACATTAGGCAAGTTTCTCGGAGCGGAAGGCCTGAAATACTTTTTGTCCTTTCATGAGGTTAAAAAGACCGCCTAGCGCTCCCTCCGCCGGCCTCCTATAATGCGCCAATGAATAAGTTCTTCTCTGTACTACAGCTGTTGCTCGCGGTTCTGGCCGCTGGGCTCGCCGTGGCTACTTTAGTAAATCTGGTGCTGATCAGCTCACGACCTGAAACGATATCGGTAGTCAATGCCATTATCGGACAGGGTCTGTTGATTGTTTGTCTGGCGGCATTCGCCAGGATTCTGGGTCGAAAAGCCTGGCGAACACTTTCTGGAGAAACTTCAGACCGCTCCCAACCCGACTAAACGGCTTTCCACAGCCTGATTGCGTCTGCACAGTAACTCCATAAAACGGTATAATGCGGCGCTTTTTCACCTTGGGCCTACCCTGAATGATCATCTTTGACCATCCTGATCGGTTTGCGCAGTTTCACCAGAGCTGTGTGGCTACCATCGGTAAGTTTGACGGGGTGCATCTGGGGCACCAGCTTATTCTTGATCAGCTGAAGCAGCGGGCAGAAGAGCTGAATCTGCCCACCCTGGTTATTTTGCTGGAACCGCATCCTGAAGAGTTTTTTGCAGGGCCTGAGGGCGAGCCGCCGGCACGCCTGAATGTGGTCCGGGAAAAGCTGGAGCTGCTGGAAAGTTTCGGGGTCGATTTTGTGTTTCAGCTGAATTTTGATGAAAAGATTAGCAGCCTGAGTGCCGATAGCTACATAGAGGAGATCTTGGTTGAAGGCCTTGGTGTAGCCGTTTTTATCATCGGCAACGATTTTCGCTTCGGCTTCAGGCGGCAAGGGGATTTTGCGCTGCTCCAGCAGCGTGGTTCGGAGCTCGGATTTGAGGTTGAGGAAACCGCATCCTATGAATACAACGGCGTCCGGATCAGCAGTTCATACATTCGACAGGAGCTGGCCGCCAGCAATTTCGCCCTGGTCGAGCAATTGCTGGGCAGGCCCTATTCAATCAGAGGTGAGGTTCAGCAGGGCAGACAACTGGCGCGTAACTTAGGTTATCCGACCTGTAACGTGGATTTGCAGCGGCGGACTCTCCCGCTGCATGGCGTCTTTGCCTGTGAGGTGAGATTGGCCGACCGGTTCTTTACTGCAGCGGTGAACGTTGGCTATAAGCCCACGGTGACCGATGAGAGAGTGGCCTTACTCGAAGCACACCTTCTTGATTTCGATGAAGATCTATATGGTAAGACCATTGAAGTGATATTCCGTCACAAGATCAGGGAAGAAATGAAATTTGATGGGCTCGATGCGCTCAAGGCCCAGATGAGCAGAGACATTGAAAAAGTGAGAGAAATGATGGGCGCGCCAGCTGCCCAAAGAGCCTGAGTCAGAAAATCGGTCGACGCAATTATGACAGACTATAAACCTACACTGAATCTGCCCAGTACGCCTTTCCCGATGAAGGCAAACCTGGCGCAACGCGAACCACAGATGCTGTTAAATTGGGACGCTATGGATCTTTACAGCAGGATTTGTGAAAAAAATGCGGGCCGCCCGAAATTTATCCTGCACGATGGCCCGCCCTATGCCAATGGAGAGCTGCATTTAGGGCATGCGATTAACAAGGCTCTGAAAGACTTCGTGGTGAAATCCCGGCAAATGAGCGGTTTTGATGCGCCCTATGTGCCGGGCTGGGATTGTCACGGTCTGCCGATCGAACACAACGTTGAGAAGAAAAAAGGCACAGCGGGTCAGAAAATCAGCTTTTCCGAGTTTCGTGCTGCCTGTCGGGATTACGCGGCCGGTCAGGTTGAAACGCAAAAACAGGGTTTTATTCGTCTGGGGGTTTTAGGTGACTGGGATAACCCCTATCTCACCATGAATCCCGAAACTGAGGCCGATATCGTTCGGGCTTTGGGTCGGATTGCCAGTAATGGTCACCTGGTGAAGGGCTATAAGCCGGTTTACTGGAGCGTGGTCGGGGCGTCAGCTCTGGCTGAGGCTGAGGTGGAATATCAGGATAAACAGTCCTTCGCCATCGACGTGCGCTTCGCCGCCGCTGATCGCGATGATGTGCTGGCTGGCTTCGGGCAACCGGCTGCTGCGCAGGCATTGCCGGTTTCAGTGGTGATATGGACAACAACGCCTTGGACGCTTCCCTCTAATCAGGCAGTCTGTCTGCATGGGGAGCTGGATTATGCTCTGGTTAAATGTGCGCTCGACGGCACCCCGGAACTGTTGATTCTGGCTGCAGACATGGTGGATGACGTCATGCTGCGCTATGGCGTTGATCAGTACGAAACGATCGCCAAGGCCCGTGGCAGCAGCCTGGAGCACAAGCGTCTACAGCACCCTTTTGTCGAAGACCGTGAGGTCCCTTTGATCCTGGGTGAACACGTCACTACCGACGCCGGTACCGGCGCGGTGCACACGGCACCCGATCATGGCCTCGACGACTTCTACGTCGGGCTGAAATACGGGATCGGTACCCTCAATCTGCTCGATGAGCACGGTGTTTTTACCGCAGGGGCAGGGCAGTTTGCCGGTGATCACGTCTACAAGGTAGATGAAAAGGTCATCGGTGTTCTGGAGCAGGTGAAGGCGCTTGTCTCGCAGCAGACCATTCGCCACAGCTATGCGCACTGCTGGCGGACTAAAACACCGCTCATCTACCGGGCGACACCACAGTGGTTCATCAGCATGACAGAAAAGGATTTGCTGGGCTCCGCGCTGGAGGCGGTCAAAGGGGCTAAATGGATACCTGACTGGGGCGAGGCACGGATCGAATTGATGCTCAAAGGCAGTCCGGACTGGTGTGTTTCCCGTCAGCGTACCTGGGGTGTGCCGATTACCCTGTTCGTCCACAAGCAGACACAGGAGCTGCATCCGCGTACGAAAGCTTTGTTTGAAGAAATCGCAGCTCTGATTGAAGAGCAGGGGATGGACGCCTGGTTCGAAGCAGACGCTGAGCGCTTTCTTGGCGCAGAGGCTGAGGACTATGAAAAGGTCACTGACACTCTGGATGTCTGGTTTGATTCCGGGGTCACCCATTTCTCTGTGCTGCAGCGACGCGATGAACTTCAGTATCCCGCTGACCTGTATCTGGAGGGCTCTGATCAGCACCGGGGCTGGTTCAACTCTTCCCTGAAGACCGCCATTGCCATGTATGGCTCTGCCCCTTACAGGGAGGTCCTGACCCATGGTTTCTTCGTGGATGCGGAGGGCCGGAAAATGTCCAAATCCCTGGGTAATACGGTCGCGCCGGCAAAGATCTACCAGCAGTACGGGGCCGATATCCTGCGCCTGTGGGTGGCTGCCACGGATTTCCGCGGTGAGATGACTGTGTCAGATGAAATTTTCAAGCGGGTGGCAGATGCGTACCGCAGGATACGGAATACGGCGCGTTTCATGCTGGCGAATCTGAACGGATTTGATCCCGGAGAAGATGCTCTGCCGGCCGACCAGCTGCTGGCTCTGGACTACTGGATTGTCAGGCAATGCCAGCTGCTGCAGGCTGAAGTGGTGAATCATTATCACAGCTATAATTTCCTGAGTGTCTATCAGAAAATTCACAATTTCTGCGTAACGGAACTCGGTGGGTTTTATCTTGATGTCATCAAAGATCGTCAATACACCACGCAGGTCGACAGCCGGGCACGTCGCTCGACTCAGACGGCCATGTTACAGGTGGTCGAGATGCTTTCGCGCATGATTGCGCCTATTCTGAGCTTTACTGCTGATGAGATCTGGCAGCATATACCCGGAGAGCGGGCGGACTCGGTGTTTCTTTCCGATTTTGAAGAAGGACATCCAGCCCTGAAAGAGTCCGGTGAATTCGATGACGCATTCTGGCGCCGGATTCTTGAAGTGAAAACTGCCGTCAACCGAGAGCTCGAAGTGCGGCGCGCTGAAAAAACAGTGGGCTCTGGTTTGAGCGCTGAGGTTGATCTGTTCTGCGATGGCCAGCTCGCTGACGATCTGGCTAGGCTCGGAGAGGAGCTGCGCTTTGTGCTGATCGTGTCGAGAGCTTCTGTGAATTCTGGAACACGTGCCCCGGAACAGGCGGTTGCGACGGAAGTGGCCGGCCTGAGCCTGCGGGTTACGGCATCAGAACATGAAAAATGCGAGCGCTGCTGGCATCATCGTGAAGATGTTGGTCAGGAAGCAGCGCATGCCGGTCTGTGCCTGCGCTGCGTCAGTAATGTTGCCGGAGACGGTGAACTCAGACGTTTTGCCTGATCGTAGTATCTGGATGACAAGCACAAGCTCTACTATCGTTGCAGGATCGCAGGTCACCCTGCATTTTTCGCTGGCGCTGCCGGACGGTGGGATTATCGATTCTAATTTCGATAAAAAGCCCGCCAGTTTTCGTCTGGGGGATGGTCAGATGCTACCCGGATTCGAGCAGGTGCTGCTGGGCCTTTGTACGGGAGAGGAAGTAGAAACCACCCTCGAAGCAAAAGAGGCTTTCGGGGAGCGCAATCCGCGCAATGAACAGGTATTTCCTCTGGAAAAATTCGAGCACCTACTGGAAGACGATCTAATTACCACGCAAGTCGGTAGCGTTGTTTCATTCAAGGACGCGGGGGGGTTCGACCTGCCCGGCGTCGTCAAGGCAATCGGGGAGAAGACAGTGAGTGTCGATTTTAATCACCCGCTGGCGGGAAAAGCCATCGTGTTTACAGCGCGAATCGTCTCTGTCCTTCCCCCTGAGGAGCAGGTTGTCGAAGTGAAATTGTCATGACTGATGCTGACAGTGTCCAGCTACAGCCTGCTGCCAATTCACCGGTGATACGGTTGGCGAACCCGCGTGGATTCTGCGCAGGAGTCGATCGGGCGATCGATATTGTCAACCGGGCGCTGGATATCTTCGAAGCTCCGGTGTATGTCCGTCATGAAGTGGTGCACAACAAATTTGTGGTCGAAACCTTGCGCGCCCGTGGCGCGATCTTCGTTGATGAGCTGGAAGACATCCCGCAAAAGGATCGGCGCGACAGGTCACCGATTGTGATTTTCAGCGCCCACGGTGTCTCACAGCAGGTGAAACAAGAGGCCGACCGCAGGGGTTTCAAGATATTCGACGCCACCTGCCCGTTGGTTACCAAGGTGCACCTGGAAGTGGTTAAGTTCAGCAGAGCCGGGCGCGAATGTGTTCTGATCGGCCACCAGTTTCATCCGGAAGTGGAAGGCACGATGGGTCAGTACGATGACAGCCAGGGTGGACATATCTATCTGGTGGAATCAGTCGCTGACGTGCAGACCCTCGTGGTTGAGGATCCTGCTCGCCTTTCCTACGTCACACAGACAACGCTCTCCATGGATGACACTGCGCGCATCATTGACGCGCTGCGTGAGCGCTTTCCCGCCATCGAGGGGCCGCGCAAGAAAGACATTTGTTATGCGACGCAGAATCGTCAGGATGCGGTCAAGCAACTCGCTTTAGAATGTGATCTGCTGCTGGTGGTCGGCTCACCGAACAGTTCCAATTCAAACCGTTTGAAGGAGCTGGCGGAACGACTCGGCTGTGACGCTTATCTGATCGACAGCGTTGAGGATATCGATACATCGTGGTTTGATGGCAAGTCGCGCTTCGGGGTCACAGCCGGCGCCTCGGCTCCCGAAGTGCTGGTCGAGCAGGTGGTCAGCAGGCTGAAAGAGCTCACTGACCTGCCGCCGCAAGAGTTAACGGGTGCTGAAGAGCACATTGTTTTCAGCATGCCGAAAGAACTCCGGCCGACACAGGCCTGAGTTCTCAGGACGGCAGGTTGTTCAATTCGTCCAGCTTGCTGCGCAACGCGGAAAGTGCAGTCTGCATCTCTTCCTGTTTGGCGCGTTCTTTGGCAACCACGGCATCCGGCGCATTGCTGACGAATTTCTCATTGTTCAGTTTGCCGGTAACCGATTTTAAGCCGGCTTCGAGCTTGCCAATTTCTTTTTCCAGTCGGGCGGTTTCAGCGCTGACGTCGATTAATCCGGCCAGTGGCACCAGCACTTCAACGCTGTTGTGCAGGCCTGTAGCGCAGGCCGGGGTGGCGTCATCAGGATTCAGCCATTCAATGGATTCGAGTTTGGCCAGTTTTTGCAGGTAAACCCGGTTCAGCTGCAGAAAGTCTTTATCCTGCTCATTGCTGCCGCGCAGAAAGGCGCGAATGGATCTGGCTGGAGAGATATCCATTTCGCCCCGGATATTACGGATGGCAAGGATTATACCCTTCAGCCAGTCAATCTCTGCGCTGGCAGCCTCATCGATCTTGGCTGGATCAAATTCCGGATAGGGCTGCAGCATGATGCTGTCCCCACTGATGTCAATCAGCGGGGCAAGTTTCTGCCAGATTTCTTCAGTCAAAAAGGGCATGAATGGATGCAGCAGCCGGAGACTGCGTTCCAGCACGGTCAGCAGCACACGGCGGGTTGCCCGTGCAGCCTGAGGGTTGTTCTCTTCATCCCAGAGGATGGGCTTGCTGAGTTCCAGATACCAGTCGCAATACTCATTCCAGATGAACTCATGCAGTGACTGCGATGCCAGGTCGAAGCGGTAGTCCGCCAGTGCGGCCAGGACGTCGCCCGTCGTGTGCTCGAGTCTGCTGAGAATCCAGCGGTCTGCGCTGGAAAATTCATCAGGATTCCATTCAGGTGACAGCGGCTTTCCCTCGCTGTTCATCATGGCGTAGCGGGCTGCATTCCAGATTTTATTGCAGAAATTACGGAAGCCCTCGGTACGGCCGACGTCGAATTTAATGTCGCGCCCTGTGGAAGCCAGGGAATAATAGGTAAAGCGCAGGGCATCCGTGCCGTAGGCAGCGATGCCTTCCGGAAAACTTTCCCGGGTCAGTTTTTCAATTTTCTGCTTCAGCTGCGGCTGCATCATGTCCGCAGTGCGTTTGCTGACCAATTCGTCGAGCCCGATGCCGTCGATCAGGTCTATCGGGTCCAGAATATTGCCCTTGGATTTCGACATTTTCTGGCCATGTTCATCACGCACCAGACCGGTGATATACACTTTTTTGAACGGGATCTCACCGGTGAACTTCAGCGTCATCATGATCATCCTCGCCACCCAGAAGAAGATGATGTCAAAACCGGTTACCAGCACGTCAGTCGGGTGGAATTTGTTGAAGTATTCCAGATCATCCGGCCAGCCAAGAGTGGAGAACGTCCACAACGCTGAGGAGAACCAGGTATCCAGAACATCTTCATCCTGATGCAGCGCCAGCTCATCGGGCAGCTGATATTTCTGTCGAACCTCTGATTCGTTGCGGCCGACATACACGTTTCCTTCACTGTCGTACCAGGCGGGAATGCGATGACCCCACCACAGCTGGCGACTGATACACCAGTCCTGAATATTCCTCATCCAGGCGAAATAGGTGTTTTCCCAGTTCTTTGGAACGAATTCTATCTCTCCGTCTTCGACAGCTTTGATGGCCGGGTCGGCCAGGGACTGGATTGCGACATACCACTGATGCGTGAGATACGGCTCGATCACAACGCCGCTGCGGTCCCCTCTTGGCACTTTAAGCTTGTGAGGTTCGATCTTCTCAAGCAGGCCGAGAGACTCCATGGCTTCCACAATCCGCGCTCTCGCTTCGAATCGGTCAAGGCCGCGAAAAGCCTCGGGCGCCTCGTCGTTGATTGAGGCATCGTCAGTGAGAATGTTGATGATTTCCAGATCATGGCGCTTGCCCATTTCATAATCATTGAAATCATGGGCTGGCGTGATCTTGACGCATCCGGTCCCGAATTCAGGGTCGACATAATCATCGGCAATAATGGGAATTCTGCGCTCACACAGCGGCAAATCGACAAACTTTCCGACCAAATGCTTATAGCGTGCGTCTTCCGGGTGAACCGCAACGGCAGTATCGCCAAGCAGGGTTTCAGGACGTGTTGTGGCAATCGTGAGATGCTCGCCGCTGTCGGCGATGGGGTAGTTGAAATGCCAGAGGGAGCCGTCCTCCTCTTCGGAGATAACTTCCAGATCGGAAATGGCGGTGTGCAGTTGCGGGTCCCAGTTGACCAGGCGATTACCCCGGTAAATCAGTCCCTCTTCATAAAGATCGACGAAGACTTTCTCCACCACCTGTGAGAGCTGCGGGTCCATGGTGAAACGCTCTCTGGACCAGTCCAGCGAAGAACCCATACGTCTGAGCTGCTGGGTAATAATCCCGCCGGATTCTTCTTTCCAGTCCCAGACTTTGTTGACGAATCCCTCTCGCCCCACTGCATGTCGATTGGTACCGGCACTGGCCAGCTGGCGTTCTACTACCATCTGGGTTGCGATACCGGCATGGTCGGTGCCGACCTGCCACAGCGCCTGACGTCCCTGCATTCGGTGAAAGCGGATCAAGGCATCCATAATGGCATGCTGAAAGCCATGCCCCATATGCAAACGGCCGGTCACGTTGGGAGGCGGAATCGCAATGCAATAGGGGGTCCCTTCTCCCTGCGGAGCAAAGTAGCCTCTTTCTTCCCAGGACCGGTACCAGTGGTCTTCGATTTGCTGCGGTTGAAAAGTCTTTTCCATTTGGAGCTGTGATGTTTCGATCTGAAGAAAGGGCGCAAGTATACATGAAGCAGGCCGGTATTGCGGCCTGCCTGTCATGGCGCTTCAGAGTTTATGGGTCTCCGGCTGAAAGCCCTGTTGCTGATAGAACCGATAGCTCTGACGGCCGGCCTGAAGCTCATCCGGATCGTTACTCATGATTTCATTGACGCGCTGATAGCGGGTCAGATGCTGACAAGGGTGCCCGGAGAGGTTAATAAACACGTCCTCATACTCTGCTTGCCGGGCTTCAGTGCCAATGATGACCGGCTCGGAAACGGCCGACTCGGCGAGGGCGTGAGGCACAAAACTGCTTGGCTTGAACTGCCACAGCAGGGTATCCATCGCAGCAGCCTGTTCAGCTGAGTCAACCTGAATGAACACCCGGTGGCCGAGCTGAGCGGCTTTTTCTGCCAGTCGGCAGGCAAACTGGCGGCGGCTTTCCTGATCAGGGCTGCTCAGGGCATAGAAATTCACCTGTGTCATCAGTGGAGCAGTCTCAGGCCTTCTGTGTCAGAAGGTACTGCATCAGCATGCCGACTGGCCGTCCGGTCGCGCCTTTCTGGGCGCCGGACTGCCAGGCGCTGCCGGCAATATCAAGGTGCGCCCACTTCTGCTTTTCAGTAAAGCGCGACAGAAAACAGGCTGCGGTTATGGTGCCGGCTCTCGGGCCGCCGATGTTTGCGATATCGGCAAAATTGCTGTTGAGCAGGCTCTGGTATTCATCCCAAAGAGGCAGCTGCCAGGCCCGGTCCAGGGACTCTTCGCCGCACTGGAGAAGCGTTTGCGCCAGTTTGTCGTCGTTGCTGAGCATGACATTGGCCTGTGAGCCGAATGCCGCGACCGCTGCGCCGGTCAGCGTGGCAATATCGATTATCGTCCTTGGTTTGAAGCGCTCGGCATAAGTCAGCGCGTCACAAAGCACCAGTCTGCCCTCTGCGTCAGTGTTGAGGATTTCAATGGTTTTGCCCGACATTGAAGTCACAATATCGCCCGGTTTGGTGGCCTTGCTTCCCGGCATGTTTTCAGCGGCAGCGACGATGCCAATCACGTTGATCGGTAGTTTGAGTTCGGCAACGCATCCCATCGTGGCAACGACACTGGCAGCTCCGCACATGTCGAATTTCATTTCGTCCATTGCTGCCGGCGGCTTGAGGCTGATACCCCCGGTGTCAAAGGTAATGCCTTTGCCCACCAGCACGTAAGGTCGACTGCTGCTGTTCGCCCCCTGATAGTTCATAACAATGAATTTGGCTTCTTCCGCCGATCCGGCTGCGACCGACAGTAAAGAGCCCATGCCCAGCCGGGCCATCTGTTTTTCGCTGAGGACCTGGGTCGCGATAGACTTGTTCTTTGCAGCCAGAACCTGCGCCTCGTTGGCTAGAAAGGTCGGTGTGCAGACATTGCCGGGCAGATTGCCCAGCTGCTTGGCCCGATTGATGGCTTTGCCGATGGCGTGACCCTGTTTGAGCGCGTCCTCGAGACCTTTACGCCGTGCGCCGGAAGGGGCCGAGACGCTGACGGATTTGATAGCGGGCTTGGTAACTTTTTTGCTCTTGGTTGTGTCGTAACGGTAACAAGCGTCCTCCAGTTCCTGAGCAACTCGGGCTGCCAGCCACGCCGCATCCCGGTCTGTGATTTCGACCGACGCCATGGCGTAGTGCGTGCTTTCGGACTTTGTTTTGGCCACTGCCTTGGCGGTCGACTTCAGCATCTTTGCCGCCGCGCGGGCGTTGAGTTTCTTGCGCTCGCCCAACCCCACCAGCAGAATTCTGCGGGCGCTGACTCCGGAGATTTTATACAGCAGAGAAGTCTCGCCCAGTTTGCCGTTGAAATCGCCTGACTTGATCACGGCGCCCAGCGCCCTACCCGAGGCTTTATCCAGATGACTTGCTTCTGCTGACAGTGCGCTTTTGCCCCAGACAGGGACGACCAGACAATCGGCTGCCACCTTCTCGATTGCGCCGGATTTGATTGAATACCGCATAATAATCACGCGCCTCCCCGGCGCAAAAGTCTCTAAAAGCC
>Ga0255767_1000042_pt1 | contig 109067 bp, 99 predicted proteins | sample 071ome_24_FD_179967 | JGI IMG/M metagenome (GOLD analysis project Ga0255767, IMG submission 179967) | Coastal salt marsh microbial communities from the Groves Creek Marsh, Skidaway Island, Georgia - 071402CT metaG (version 2) | ecosystem: Environmental > Aquatic > Marine > Intertidal zone >...
CCGAGCAACATGCAACGTTCCGAATCCGAGAGCTAGCCGCCGATCGATGGTCAACGACCTCCACACGTCGCGAACCGTCTCGACCAACACGTTCACGCGCTCGCGCAGATCGAGTTCCGGCTGCACGAACTCAACCGAACCGAACTGATACGAGTCGGCTCTCACTACCGGTTCACGCTCGCAGTACACGAGCATGGGAACCCCAGTGACCATCGGGAGATCCGCCCACACGTGGTCAGGGCGGTCCGTGTCGCGACCGTTCCACGGCCCGTACCGGTCACAACTGATGATGAGTACATCGTCGATCGCCAGATCGGAACGACCCGACAGAGTCGAGTGCGGGATCGAGCTGAGACCCCCGTCGCTCACGGTTTCGTCACGCACCTTGTCGCATCAGGTCCTCGACCTTGGCGAGGTCGGCAGGGGTGTCGACGGCCTGGGAGAACCCGACGGTCGGCGCCATGTGCACGTGCATCCCGTGCTCGATCACCCGCAACATGTCGATTGACTCGTGGATCTCGAGCGGGGTCGGTTCCAACTCGGTGTACTCGATGAGGAAGTCGCGCCGGAACGGGATGACGCACACCTGCTTGAAGATGTCGTCGACCCCAGGTGTCGCTCTCGTCGGGATCGGACGCCGCGACATGTACACGGCGCGCAACTCACGGTCGACGACCACCTTGATCGAGTTCGGATCCTCGAACTCCTCCTGGGTGTCGATACGCCCGAGAAGGTTCAGCACGCGGATCGACGGATCCGCAGTCATCGGCTCGAGGGCCTCGGTCAGCATCTGATGGGTGATCATCGGCTCGTCACCCTGGATCATGAACGCGATGTCGAAGGTGGAGCCGCGATCGGCCTCAACGGCGAGCAGTGCCTCAGCGCAGCGGTCGGACGCGCGTTCATGTCGGTCGCTCGTCATGACCGCTCGGCCACCGACCGAGGTGATGTGGTCGAAGATCTCGGCGTCACAGGTCGCCACCACGACCTCATCGACGAGGGGATGCCCACTGACGCGCTCATGGACGTGCTCGATCATCGGCCGGCCGAGGATCGGCGCCATCGGCTTGCCCGGGAAGCGGCTGCTGCCCATGCGAGCGGGTATCAGCGCGATGGTCGACGGGTGCTGGCTCACTCTTCCTCCATGGTGTCTCAGATCGACTGTCCCGAACCGCTCGATCACCGCTGCCGGGCGATCACCTCGACATGCGAACTCCACCCCGAACTCGCGAGAAGTCGCTGCATCTCCGCCTTGTCGTCGGCACTCGCGGTGCGGAGGAACGACCGGAGGAAGCGGCTGTCAATGTCGTCCACCTGACCCTCCATGATGTCGATGTCGAGCCGACCCGGGGTGTTGACCTCGAGCACCTCGAGCCCGGCATGCTCCAGCACGACTCGGAGCGAGGCCGGATTGAAGAAGTTGACGTGGTGTGGAGGTGACACCGACTTCGAACGATCCCAGAGCGACCGAATGTCGATCCCGTGTGAGGAGAGGGTGGTCATCAACAGGAGGTCACCCGACGACATGAGCGACGCCACGTCATTCAGGAACGCGAGCGGATCGTGCAGGTGCTCGAACAACTCGAAGGACGTGAACGTCCGCGGGCCGCTCGGAAGACTCCCCTCGGCCACATCGGCGAGGAAGGCCTGCACGACCTCGAGCCCTCGTGACCGGCACTGCTCGGCGAGCGCCGGGCCGGGTTCGATGATCGTCACCGAGCGATCCCAGATCGCTGAGATCTCCTCGGCGAAGATGCCGTAACCGCCACCGATGTCGACGATCGAATGGTGTTCGTCGCCGTGTCGCCGGATCGCATCGACCACCCGCTGCGCCTTCGGCCGCCAGATCTTCTCGCGACGCGACTCGGCGGTGGCTCGATAGAAGTCGGTGGCCCAGAACTCCACCGATGGCGCCTCGGTGTAATACCGGGAGAACGCCTCCGCTGGAGGCCTGGGGCTCACGAAGAGCGTCTCGCAGGCGGGGCACTCCTCGTAGACGAAACCCTCCTTGGAGAACGCGACCTCACCCCGCGAACCGCAGGCGGGGCAGGCCACCGCCGTCCGGTCCGTCTCTGAGAAGTACGTCCCGACATCGATGGCCGCGAGGCGCAGGTACTCGTCGAACAGGTCCGCCGGTCGGATCTCCTCCTCGCGGAGTCGGCTCGAACCAACTACCTCACTCATCGCTCGGGCCGCCGCCTGCGATCGGATTGACCGCCCCGGACCACAGCATCACCGAGTCGATCGAGTACGCGATGAAGCGGTAGCCCTCCGAGATCCGAGCGTCCAACTGCGCGCGGTCGGGCTGCACGACATGCACACCGACCGGCATCCCAGCCTCAGCACAGGTGATTCGGATCCGCTCCATGGCCGCGGTGAATTCTGGGTGGTCGAACTCAGCCACATGTCCGATCGATGCCGACAGGTCATACGGGCCGATGAGGACCGCATCGAGGCCGTCGACTCCGACGATCTCCGAGAGGCCTTCAACACCGGCCGAGGTCTCGATCATGGCCACCAGCAGCGGCGCCTGCGCCTCGGCCGCGTAGTCGTCGAAACGGGAGCCGAACAGGTTCGCGCGAGCGAACCCGACCCCGCGTCGCCCAGCCGGCGGCCAACGGGTGATGTCCCGGAGTGCGGCGAGCTGCTCGGCTGACTCGATCATCGGGATGATGACGCCCCCGGCGCCAGCATCCAGTGCCGAACGGGCCTCACGGCTGGATCCTTCGGCCAGTCGAACGAGCGGCAACGTTTCGCCCAACTCAAGAGCACGGAAGATGTCTGGCAGATCGCTCACACTGATGGAGCCGTGCTCCATGTCGACCGCGACCCAGTCGTAGCCGGCGGCGCCCATGATCTCGGCCGTGGAGCCATCACGGAACTGAATCCAACTGCCGAGCGACACCTCGCCAGACCGGAGTGCCGAACGGATGGCACCCACAGCTTCACGACGGTTCATCGCGAGACCCAATCTCTGTCGCGCTGACTCCGAGGAGTGGCAAACGCCACGGGGAGCGGTCGGCAACCGACGGAGCCGACGCGCCCATGGGGCGTCGCCGACCGCGAACCGGGGTTCATCGACATGGGGTTTCCGCTTAGAGCAACGATGTGATCAGGGTACTCAGGTCACTGACCGTCTCGATGTTGCTCCCTGGAGCAGTCCATGGGTGCACAGCGTCAGGCAACTGAGATGCGTCCCCCTCGTCATCGCGACACTCAGCATCGACCTGCCCCGGCACCACGCCGATGAAACTCGACCCCGCTTGCTCAGCCGCCTGTCGGTCCGACTCGGCGTCCCCCACCATCAGCACCTCTGATGGCTCGCACCGATGAGCGACGGCCGCTGATTCGATCACGTCGACCTTCGTCGTCGGGATGCCGTGCACTCCCGTGAAGAAACCGCTCATCCCACGCTCGTCGACGATGCGGCGGAGCGATTCCTCGGGCGTCGCCGACGCGATGTAGAGCGGCAAGCGCTCGGACAACTGCTCGAGGGCCCGCCGCGCACCGGGTATCTCCGGAGCCGCGACGATCCTCTCCTCGACAAGTCGGTCGAACCCGGCCGACAGCATCGCCGCTGCATCGTCGTCGCAGTCCTGACTGAGGAGTTCGCGATGCCACTCGCGGAACTTGATGAAGCGCGACACTCCCTCGGCGGCGAGATGTCTCCGGCGGACCTCCTCGGCGATCTCATCACCGAACTGGCGGTAGAGCTCGGTGAACGCATCGGTCTTGATCGGAGCCGAGTCGACGAGCGTGCCGTCGAAGTCGAAGACGATCACCCGAGTCCTGACCGGATGCGCCATGGGGCCGTCGCGACTCAGTCGCCGTCCGAACCGTCGACCGCCGCTTGGGCCTCATCGATGAGTTGCAGCAGCCCCTGACCGAGATCGACGTGCATCGCGGGAACGTACTTGCGCGCCGGCCGTGGCATGTACGCGTAGGGCGTGCGGACGTAGTGCCCCGCCTGCGGGGTCTCGTCGACCTCGACCGATGTCGGATCGAGACCCAGGATCTCGGCGACCATGCCGAGCAGATCGACGACCCGCATCGGTTCCTGGCCGGTGAGCACCACGTGCTCATTGCGGAACTCATCGCCGAGGGCGTGCACACTCGCCACCGCGGCATCGTCGACATGGATGTACTCGCGAAGCGCATCCGCGCTGCCCTGGTACCGGATCTCGCCGCTCTCGATCGCGCCGCGGACGATCCTCCAGAGGCCGTTGTGCTCGTCGGAGCGCGGACCGTAGAGCGAGCCGTAGCGGAGGATCGTGTAGTCGAGTCCGTACGACTGCTGGTACTCCTCGACGAAGTGCTCGGCCGACTGCTTCGAGGAGCGATAGAAGCCGCCCTCCCGCGAGTAGACGTACACCGTGCTGGCGTAGACGAACCGGCCGACACCGGACGCACGACACGCTTCGAGCACGTTGACGTTGCCGATCACGTTGACCCGCGCCGCCTCCACGGGCATCCGGATCGCGTCGTTGAGGTCAGCGATCGCCGCGTAGTTGTAGACCGCGCCGGCGCCCTCGACGGCCGAGTTGACGGCGTCCGCATCGAGGACGTCCCCGACGACCATGCGCTGATCGTCGCGGAGCCACGGCGAGTCAACACGGTCGAAGATCGTCACCTCGTGCCCCGCATCGCTCAATCGATCGGAGACATGTGAGCCGAGGAACCCCGATCCCCCGAACACGGTGACCTTCACGGCGCTGACGGTACCACCAGGACCGGCGACCCGGTCGGCTGCCCGGTCGCCGCGCCCGCCGTGTCAGACCTCGGCGAAGACGGTCACCGGGGCACCGTCCCCATCGAGCATCCGCAGCGGCGCGACCCAGACGCGTCTCGGCGGCTCAGCGAGAGGTGCTAGGTCCATGTCTTCGATGAGCCGCACCGCGTGTCGTCCCGAGGGATGCGGTCCGAGGAGGATTCGGTGGGCCTCGCGCCCCACCTCCCGGTGATCGGGGCTTGAGATCGAGATGGCGTCAACTCCGAAGAAGGCGAGTTCCAACTCGTCGCGCACCCACTTGGCGACATCGAGGCCGATACCCGGCCCGTGCGACTCGAAGTTCTCCCGTTCACCCGCCACAGGGGACATCCGCCAGCGCTGGACACCAGTGCGCAACAGCAGCATGTCGATGTCGACCGGGAGAGCCTCGAGCTCTGCGCCGATGCGATCGAGGCTGATCAACTCGCCCGGTTGGCACGGTACGTCGATCAGCGCGGGCCGCTCGGCGATCCACGACGCGGCGTCGTACTGGTCGATGCTGGCCCCGCCCTCAACGAAGTGCACAGGGGCATCGACGTGGGTGCCGCTGTGGGCCGGCAGAGCCAGATGCGTGTTGTTCGACGTGTCACCTGCGGCGATCGCCCGCTCGACCGTGACCTCGACCCTCCCCGAACCCGAATACATCGGCGTCTCCGACGACAGGACGTGACTCAGCCAGACGACGGACATGACCGGACACTAGGCGAGCCGGAATACGGAAATACCCGACGAGGCCGACCGCTCCGGTCGGAGACCGTCGGTCTCCGCCGTCAGCCGTCAGCCTCAGCCGGTGGTCGATGTCGGCGACGGTCGTGAGTCTTGGCCGTCAGTCGATGCCGGCAACCGCCGCACTCTCAGCCTCAGTCGTCGCTCCCGGCGGTCAGCCTCAGTTCGCGAACACGAGGATCCGGTTCGAGAACTTGAACTCGCCGACGAGGATCTTGTCGCCGAGATCAAGGATCGACGCCGGGAAGTAGAAGCCAGTCGCCGAGGTCTGCGGGCGAGCACCGACCCCTCCCTCACCGATCTCGCGCGAGGGGGCGGCCCCTCGCAGGGCGTCATCAATCGTGTCCCACACGAGCACCCGATGGAACGCGGTGTCGGCGATGGCGACTCCCCGCCCGTCCCCCGAACCCGTGCCCGCCGTGAACACCGCCTGCATCGGCAGATTGGTGCGCGCCCCGAGGAGCGCCTGAACGCCACCGCCGCGAATGTCGACGTGCACGACGTCACCACCCTCATACGGGGTGATGAGCAGTTGGGCGTCCTGCATGTCGAGGCGGCCCGGCCCCCGGTAGTCGATCTCGAGCACCGGATCCTGACCGTCATCGGGGATGCCGTCAAACACGAAGACCCGGTCGGCGTTGCGATCGGACACCGCGAAGAACTCGCCGTCGTAGGCGACACCCTTGACCTCGCTGATCGAGATCGACCCGACCTGGCCGAACATCGTCGCGTCGGGGAGGGCCCCGGGTTCGAAGTCATTCCACACGTTCACCACATCACGTCCACCGGTGATGAGCGTTGACCCCGACATCGCGTTGTCCCAGGGCGCCTGACCGAAGACGTAGATGACATCGGCGAGGGCGCCGTTCTCCGTCGGCATGGTCGTCCACACGTGCAGCTGGCGGTCGTAGTCACTGCTCGCGGCGAGCATCTCGCCGTTGGAGGCCAGCACCGGATTCTGGATGAACCCGTCCCGGAGCAGTGTCAGGTCGTCGACATCCTGGACGTTCACGGCGAAGTCAGGGTTGCGGCCGACGACCGAGTCGGCGTCCATCTCCGCGCCCGCCCAGGCGGTCACCCGATTGCCGTTGTACTCGATGAAGAACACCGTGTCACCGGCGACGACGACATCGCCGCCGTCACCACCGAGGTAGGCGTGCAGCACCCCGCCACCACCGGGGGACCCCTGACCCGGACCGGGCTGTGACTCGATCCGCGCCGCCGCGGTCGCGTCGTCGACCGGGAACTGCTCCCAGACATGCACCGACTCGCCGCCGGCGGCGAGCGCGATCAGACCGTCACCAAAGGCCTCGCCCTGATACCAGTTGGGAACACAGCCGTCGGGCTCCCCGATCGGCAGACGGTCGACCCAGATGTGGGACTGTCGGCCGACGCTTTGGGCGTTCTCTCCGCCCATCCCCCAACAGGAGGGGAAGCGCCCGTTCTCATCGCCGATCAGGAACGACGAGCCGTTGGACGTGATGTTCCGAGGCGTGCCGACCGAATCCGATGACGTGATCTGCGGACGCTCGGTTCCCGTGAACGGGAAGGTCTCCCAGATCAGGACCTGCCCACCACGGGTGTTGGTGGCGATCAGCGTCGTGCCATCGGTCCACAGACCCCACGGCCAGGGGTCCTGCACACCGAGGCGCTCGAGATCGACGATCACATCGGCGGGCTCGCCGTCGCTCATCGGCGGCGTGTTCCAGATCATGATCCGACCGTTCTCGGTGTCGGCCACGAGGATCTTGCCGTCCGGGGTCATCTCGACAGCCCCCGGCCAGTTCATCTCCGCCGGACCGTCGCCGGGGAGGGTCGATGTGTGATTCGGCTGACCGAGGATCACATCCGGATCGGTCGGCCCCGTCGGGATCGAGTTGTACAGGAGGACGCGGTTGTTGAACCGATCAGCGACCACGAGACGGGTGCCGTCACTCGCCCCCGACGACGGGTGGTTCAGCCGAGACCCATCCGCGGTCGCCCCCACACCGAGCGCCGACAGCGCGAAGATCGCTCCGCCCTCGGTGCCCGAGGCATCGGCCCCGGTTCCCGCAGGGATCGCACCCTCGGCGATCATGCCGGGCTCGCGCTGACACACGATCACGTCCGCGATCTGACGTAGCTGCAGCCGCCGTCCGGCGAGCACCTCCGCGCACTGGTCGACGTCATCCATCTGACCGTCGGGACCCTGACCGTCGGGACCCTGACCGTCTGGGTCCGGACCACCTGGACCGGGCTCGCCGTCTCCCCCATCGGCGGGCGGCGGTGGCGGAGGATCCGGCTGACCCGGTTCGGGAGCGGGTTGCGGAGCCGGTTCCGGAGCGGGCTCGGGCGCCGGTTCCGAGGCCTCTCCGGTGTCGGCAGCGGGAGCGGCCGGTTCCGGAGCGGCGTCACCGCCACCGCAGGCGCTGAACGTCACGAGAAGCAGTGCAGCCGAGCCAACCGCGATGAGGCGGCGACCGGAGAAGGCGTCGGCGAGGGGGAGATGTTGACGTCGGGTCACCATCTCGACAATAACCACGGCCCCACCATGGTTAGGACCGGGTGGACACCGGCGACTGCACCCCGGGAAACGGGCCTGAACCACTACCGTGGAGCCATGTCTCGACCCAGTTTCCGGGCCTTCCGCGCCGACACAAGTGGTGAGGAGATCGACCGAGGGGTCGTCACCATGACCACCGATGACCTCGCCGATGACGGCGTGCTGGTCGAGGTCCACTGGTCGAGCGTCAACTACAAGGACGGGCTCTCGTCCACACCGACCGGCAAGGTCGCGCGGATCTCACCGATGGTCCCCGGGGTCGACCTCGCGGGCGTGCTCCTCGAGGATGCCGGTGACACGCCGGCCGGCACCGAGGTGATCGCCCACGGCTACGACCTCGGCGTGGCCCGTCACGGCGGGTTCGCCCAGTTCGCATCGGTTCCTCCCGACTGGATCGTGCCGCTGCCCGACGGGCTCGGTCTTCGCGACGCGATGGTGATCGGCACTGCCGGCTACACCGCGGCGCTCTCCGTGATCGCCCTGATCGACCACGGCATCACTCCGGACAGCGGACCCGTACTCGTCACCGGGGCAACCGGCGGTGTGGGCAGCACCGCCGTCGGCATGCTCGCCGGGCTCGGCTACTCGGTGACCGCCTCAACCGGCAAGCCCGACGAGGCCGACTTCCTCACAGCGCTCGGAGCCACCGAGATCATCGACCGCGCCACGCTGGCCGAGGAGGGTCGCCGTCCACTCGAGTCGATGGTGTGGGCCGGGGCCGTCGACTGCGTCGGCGGGGTGACGCTCGCCAATGTGCTCAAGCAGGTCAACTACGGCGGCGCCGTGGCGGCGAGCGGCCTCACCGGCGGGGCGGCGCTGCCGACCACCGTGATGCCCTTCATCCTCCGCGGCGTGTCATTGCTCGGCATCGACTCGGTGCAGACCCCGATCGCCCGCCGCCGAGAGGTGTGGGCGCGCATCGCCAACGACCTCCGACCGAAGGGGCTCGCCCGCATCGGGCACGACATCTCCCTCGACGACCTCGACGAGGTGCTCACCGCGATCCTCCGTGGCGGAGCCACCGGCCGCAACGTCGTCGACCTGCAGAGATCATGAGCGACGCGACGGGCGCCAGCGAGTCGAGCGGCGCGGGCGAGAACGGCCCAGCCGGGGGCAACCCGGCCGGTGATGGCCCGAGCGGCGGCAAGATGGCCCGACCGGTTCCCACGAATCGCCCGAGCGAAGCCGACCTCCGAGCCCGACTCACTCCGATCCAGTTCGAGGTCACCCAGCGCGCCGGTACCGAGCGTCCATTCACCGGTGAGTACTGGAACGTCTTCGACGATGGCACCTACCGCTGCATCGTCTGCGACCTCGAGCTCTTCGACTCGTCGACCAAGTTCGACGCGCACTGCGGATGGCCGAGCTTCTACGAAGCCCTCAACCGTGACCGGGTCACCTTCATCGAGGATCGCTCCCACGGGATGGTCCGCGTCGAGGTCCGATGCGCCGGTTGCGACGCCCACCTCGGGCATGTATTCCCCGATGGGCCAGCGCCCACCGGCGACCGCTACTGCATGAACTCGGCCTCACTCGCCTTCCGGCCCGTCGGTGACGCGCCGTGAGCAGCGACGAGATCGAGCAACCCGCGGTCATCGATCTCATCGTCGGCGCTCGGCCGAACTTCGTGAAGATCGCGTCGATCGTGCACGCCTGGGGTCCACTCGCGGCCGACGGGCTCCGACACCGGCTCATCCACACCGGTCAGCACTTCGACACCGCCATGTCCGGGTCGCTGTTCGAGCAGCTCGCGATCCCCGAACCGGAGATCAACCTCGGCGTCCGCGCACCGAACTCAGCGGCGCAGATCGGCGCGATCATGACCGCCTACGCCGAGATCCTCGCTGATCACCGCCCCGCACTGACCATGGTCGTCGGGGATGTGAACTCGACCGCGGCCGCGGCAATCGCCGCCCAACACGCGCAGGTTCCGGTCGCTCACGTGGAGAGCGGATTGCGATCCGGGGCCTGGCAGATGCCCGAGGAGATCAACCGGCTGGTCACCGACTCGATCGCCGACCTGCACTTCGCGACCACCGATGGTGCCCGCGACAACCTGCTGAGCGAGGGCGTCGACCCGGCCTGCATCCACGTGGTCGGCAACACGATGATTGACACACTGATCGCGAATCGCGACCGTGCGATCGCGCCCCAGTTCTGGAGCGCGCTCGGCGATGACCGGCCCTTCGTGCTCGCCACCCTGCACCGGCCGAGCAACGTGGACGACACCGATCGGCTGATGCAGTTCATCAGCGCGCTGTGCTCTGGTGCCGGCGACCTCTCCGTGGTGCTGCCCGCGCACCCGCGTATCCGAGAGCGGATCGCCGCGGCGCCGGGTCTGCCGGGCAACCTGATGGTGGTCGAGCCGCAGCCGTACCTCGAGTTCATGTACCTGCTCCAACGGTCAGCGCTCGTGATGACCGACTCCGGCGGTATCACCGAGGAGACCTACGCCCTCGACATCCCGTGCATCTCGCTGCGCTCCACCACCGAGCGTCCCGAGACCGTCACGGACGGGACGACGGTGCTCGCCGGCGAGGAGCCCGACATCCTCCCGGGTCTCATCGCGGAGGCACTCGCGGCCGATCGGGCCCCGACGACTCTGCCACCGACCTGGGACGGCGGAACCGGCGCCCGCATCGTTGAGATCATCAGGGCCTGCCTCCGCGACGGCTTCGCGAACCCCGGTCGCTCGCTCGCGCCATGACCGAGTCCGACGCTGACACCAGCTCGGCTGAACCTCTCACCCAGCCGCTCGCCGGTGTTCGCATCCTGCACGTCACCCTCGACGGTCCGGCGCACAACCCGAGGATGCTCAAGGAGAACCGGTCGTATATCAGCGCTGGAGCGGAGGTATTCGCGCTCGTCGTCGGGGGGCAGCGAAATGACGATCTGCGCGAGGACGTCGACGGGGCGACATTGCTCGCCTGCCGGCTCCCGCGGTTGGGGGCGATTCGGGCAAAGATCGCCTCGCAGGCCCTGTTCCGTTCCCGGGATTTCCGTCGACACATCGAGCGAGCAATCGCGGAGATCGAACCGGATGTCATCCAGGCCCACGACATGTTCGTGGCCGGTTCCGCGCTGGCTTCTCGGCCCCGTACGCCGGTGGTGCTCGACCTCCACGAGCACTACCCCGCTGCCGTCGAGGTCTACCGGACCGCCTACCCACCCCTCAAGAGGTTGCTCTTCTCCCTCTTCCAGCACCGCCGGAGGATGGAGCGCGTCGAGAGGCGCTTCATCAACAGGTCGTCGCTGACGCTCACTGTCACCGAGGAGGCGACAGAGCGGGTCATCGGCAAGTGCCCGAGCGCGACTACCGCGACGGTTCCGAACGTGGAACGTCGCGACTTCGGCTCTGGGATCACCGCCTCATCACCGAGCGAGGAGGATGGCGTGTTCCGGCTGGCCTATGTCGGCAGCTTCGAGAATCACCGAGGTCTCGACACGATCGTTCGAGCGATCGCGCACCTCGACAATCCGTCCCTGCGAGTCGAGCTCATCGGGGCCCGCGACAGCGACTACGTCCGATGGCTCCGCTGTGAGATCGACCGGCTGGAGGTTGGCGACTCGGTCGTCATGCACGAGTGGATTCCGAGCGACGCCGTGAGCAGGGCGATCGATGCCTCGGACCTGGCCCTCGTCCCGCACGCGCCGAATGACCAGACGAACGCGACCCTTCCCCACAAGTTGTTCCAGTACATGGCGCGATCCAAGCCGGTCTTGGTCTCGTCATGTCCTCCGCTGGCCAAGCACGTCCAAGCCGCCGACTCGGGGTTTGTGTTCAACGCCGGTGACGAGCACGACTGCGCGCGCGCCATCGAGGCAGCCGTCGACAACAGAGCCGACCTCGCCCGACTCGGGGAGAACGGTCGGCGTTACGTGACCGAGACCATGAACTGGGAACTCGTGAGCGGACCAGCGCTGATTCGCGCGGTCTCCGAGTCGATGGCAACCGGTCCGATGAGGCCGGATGAGTCGACCAGTAGTCTCGGGTCATGATCCGCCGGCGAGGTTCGGGTTCTGGGTCCCGCTCGGAGAGCGCCACGCCGATCGATCCGACACTAAGTCCGACATTGAGGACGAGGGTCGAAGCCCTGATCCGAGGCGACTGGTACCGGCACCACAATCACGACGTCGCGATCGGCGGTCACGACCCTGTCGAGCACTTCCTCACTGTCGGCCTCGCCGAGAACCGCAACCCCAACCCACTCTTCAACTCGCTTTGGTACATCGAGAACCACGAGGTCCCCGACGGCACGCCAGCGCTCATCCACTATCTGGAACAGGGACTGCAGACAGGGAACCGCCCGCACGTCGCGTTCAACACTGAGTTCTACGGGCGCTGGCTCGATGACAGCGACACTCGAACCCACCTCGAGCACTATCTGAGCGACGGGTGGCAGCAGGGCCGAGACCCACACCCGATGTTCAGCACCGGCTGGTATGTCGAGCAGTCGGGACGCTCGTTCACCTCCGAGTGGACGCCGTTCGAGGACTTCATCGCGCGACCGCACCTCGAGTCCGGCGACCCGGGGCCCTTCTTCCTCGCGAGCGCGTACTACCGAGCGCGGCCCGACGTGCGACTCGCCGGCGTGAACGCGCTCGTGCACTACGAGACGAACGGACGCGCCGAGATCACCCGGTTCCAGCCGTTCGTCGATCACGAGTGGTATCTGGAGCGACTCGAGGAGCGCCGTCGCACTGGCGAGAGTGTCGACCCGGCCCGAGTCGAGCGGTTCGGGACCATCGATCACTTCTACCGAGGCGACGTCGACTCGGGATCACCGGCCTCGAGTGATCCGATGGCGGCGACCCTGGCGCGAACCCTCCACCAGTTCGACCAACGCGCCCAGAGCTCACTCGCGACCGCGCACCACAACAACTCCCTCGAGCTCGCCCTCAACTGGTCAGCCCGCGCCACGCGGATCTCGGTGCCGTCGAGCGAGACGCCCCGGGTCAGCGTCGTGATCCCGACACTGAACCATCTCGAGGATGTCGTGCGCTGTCTGGAATCGATTCAGGACGCCGCAGACTCGACGGCCATCGAGGTGATCCTCGTCGACGACGCGTCGACTACTGAGATCGCGACAACCTTCGACTCGGTCGCAGGACTCAGGGTCATCCATCTGCCGACCAATGTCGGCTTCGCCGGCGCGTGCACCGCAGGCGTTGACGCGGCCCGCGGTGAATACCTGATGCTCCTCAACAACGACACCCGAGTGGTGTCGGGCTGGATCGACTCCCTCGTCGACGAGCTCGACTCTCACGATCGGACCGGGGCCGTGGGCTCGATGATCCTGCGCGACGACCTGCTGCTGCAGGAGTCCGGCGCGATCGTCTGGTCGGATGGCAGCGGCTGGCAGTACGGCAACGGCGAGTCGCCGTATGAGCCTCAGTACCGATTCCGACGCATCGTCGACTACTGCTCGGGGGCGGCGCTGCTGGTACGCCGGTCGGTGTGGGATCGGCTCGGTGGATTCGACGATCGGTTCGCGCCTGCGTACTACGAGGACACCGATCTGTGCTTCGCCATTCGCGAGCTCGACCTCGATGTCGTGGTGCGCCCCGACTCAATGGTCATCCACGCCGAGGGCTCGAGCAGTGGTGACGCAGATGTGCCGCCGAACTCCGACGACCCGTCAGCGGGTACGCCCACGGGGATGAAGCGCTTCCAGGCGATCAACCATCCGAAGTTCGTCGAGAAGTGGGCCGCCCAGCTGGCCACGCAACACGATCACCCAGATGCCAATGAGTTGGCCCACACCCTCCTCATCGCTCGTGATCGACGGGTCACCGATGACGTGTTCGTCATCGACCATCGAGACCTCACACCCGACGAGGACTCCGGATCGCTGCGGATGACCTGCATCATCGAGGACTTCATCGAACGGGGACTCACCGTCCGGTTCAAGGGCGCGAAGGACTGTCAGCGATACGAGTGGCGGGCCCGAATGACCGATCTCGGCGTCGAGGTCATCCCGCACGACTCGGATCTCAGCGACTGGCTGCGCGCCTATCGTCGGTCGACCCGCTTCATCTGGGTGGCGCGACCCCCGGTCTTCGGCGACGCGATATCCGACATCGCCCTGCACGCCCCGCAGGTACCGCTGGTCTACGACATGGTGGACGCGCACGGCCGGCGAATGGACCGGCAGTTCGCCCAGACCGGTGATCCACTCGACCTGGAGAAGGCCATCGCCGACCGACGCCTCGAGCGGATCGCCGCTCGGAGCGCGGATGTCGTCGTGACCCTCTCCGATGACGACGAGCAGTACATCCGCGAGGTTGCGGACACACCGATCACGTGCGCACGGATCCCGAATGTCCACGACGTGCTCGACCCCGACGAGATCCCCGGCTACGACTCGCGATCCGGCCTGCTCTTCGTCGGTGGTTTCGATCACGCGCCGAACGGTGACGCCGTCGAGTACATGGTCACCGAGATCATGCCGATACTGATCGAAGAGATCCCCGACATCCACCTCACGGTGGTGGGAAGCAATCCACCGGACTCAATCCGCGCGATGGCGAACGAGCACGTGACCATCGCCGGCTGGGTTGCCGACCTCGACCCGATCTACGCGGCGACTCGAGTGGTCGTCGCCCCACTCCGTTACGGCGCGGGCGTGAAGGGGAAGGTAGGTCAGGCCCTCGCCATGGGCGTGCCGATGGTGACCACCAGCATCGGCAACGACGGGATGATGCTGGAGGCAGGTCGCGACATCATGGTCGCGGACGAGACGCCGACGTTCGCCGACTGCGTCCGCGCCCTCTACCTCGATCCCGCGGTCTGGCACGCATTCTCGACAGCGGGGAGGGCCCAGATCGAAGGCTTATTCGGCCGGGCCGCAACCCACCATCGGATCGATCAGTTCAAGACTCTGATCAGCTCGGACCAGCCCTGACTGACTCCATCACGGAGAGGTCACATATCCCATAGGACGCTTCTGACAGTCGGGCGATCCAACACTCGCCGACTTCGATCCCATTCGGCGGGAACTCGCCGAGATCCCTCGGCGACCCAGGGTCGTAAATTCCGACGAGCGGTCGAACCAGAGTCGGGACGACTGAACCATCCGGCTCACGGAATTCCCAACTGAGGTCACCTCGCGAGAGTCTTGCGGCGAGGTACGGGGCAGATGTCCCGAAGGCGTACACCCTCGCGTCCTGCGGTAGGAGGGAATTCAAGACCAACAGGTCCTCTTGTGAGAGCAAGGGTCGGTCACCACCCGTTGCGCCGAAGCTCGGAATGTCGACGTCGGGCCCGAGACCCGGAAGAACGGGGAGGGCCAGGAGAGCCACGCCAAGCGCGAGCACCGAGCGTCCCAGCACGACTGACCCAGATGCGCTCCTCACGATCGCTCGCAATGAATACAGCACCACGGGAGCAGTCGCGATGAAGCTCGTGGAGTACCTCAGGTAACCGGTAGCCAGCATCGTCCCGATGACCGGCGCCGTGCCAAAGAGCACGATTCCCAGATGCAGGAGTCCGATGCTGGAACTCCTGCGCAACGCACTCACGCTCACCAGCAGGACCGCGGCAACCATGCACACGGTCATGACCGCCACGACGTTGTCGAAAACGACGTACTCCAGGCCTCGTTCCGAGGCTGACTTCGAGAAGTTCGAGGTGCCAACGAGACGCCCGAACAGTTGGTTCAGGGATGAGAGTTCGTAGAACTCCGTGACGTTTCGGCGCAACGTCAGCGGGATCGAGACCACCGCCGCCAGAACAATGAGGAACCGAAGCCAGTTCAGACCGGATACCGGCCTCCATGTGTCCACTCGGTGGACCACCTGACGCGCGCGCTCGGTGCTCATAAGAGCGGTCACGGCACCCGACAACACGAGGATCAGCAGCCCGAATTCCTCATTCGGAAGACCAGCGATCGGAGGCACACCCGTCGCTTCAGTCCTCACCGACACGAATGCGGACCATGAGAATCCAACGAGGGTGAGGGTGAAGATCGCAGTCGCTGTCATGCGGATGAGGTCGACTGATCGCCGGCTCACGAACGCGAGACCCATGACGAGGAGAGGAAGGGCCGTCACGGTGGTGAGCCTCACCACTGATGCGACACCCAAGAGGACCCCCACTCGTCCCCATCCAGAGTCGGCCTGCGAGTTCACGGCTTCCCGGAGGGCCAGCAGCAGAACCAGTCCGACAATGAGATGTGACAGGCTCGCTCCGGCCTGCATCAGGGACAGCGGGGTGAACAACGCCAGGGTGGACGTCAACGCCTGGACGACAGCATGACCCTGTGGATCGATCCGCCGCAGGATCACGAAGACGATCGGGATCTGCAGTGACTGCATGATCGCCGTGACCGCGACCCTGATCCACCATGGTCCGGAGTTCTCGAGCAGTGCCATGAATCCGTCGTGGAGAGGGGGATAAAGGAGTCGGGACGACGAGAGACCGCGAACCTCGAATCCTCCGGTTATCGCGGTCCACGCCGAGTAGAACTTGACGTACACCCAGTCGAAGTTCAGGTCGGGTCCACGAGCGAGCGCGAAGACCACGAAGACCGCCTGCGCGACCATCAAGATGAGGCCCGCGACTAGGTTCGCCGATGCCGACGTCGGGTCGTGCGGCAACTGCTCGCTGTGCGACTCGCGCGCCACCTCTGGGTGCGTGACCCGAGGGTCACCCGACGTCATAGGTCACCTCCACGGCGAGGAGCTTGATGCACAGCGGTCGCAGGTCGACTCCCGCCCCGATCTGGGCCGGGCTCTCGACGCTGTCGCACTTGAGAGTGACCATGCTCGCCTGCTCACCATCGAGTGCAAGGGTCACCTCCGACGTGCCACCGCGCAGATCAAGAACCTGATCGTCGATGCTCGTGTAGACGACAAGCGTTCGGCTCGGCTTGGCTGGTCCGACGTTGGGCAGGAGACGGAGGGACACCGCGGTGGGTGTCTTCCCGCTCGGTGATGAGAACTCCACTCGCGCCGTGTCACTCGTCATCCATGCACCGTCGACCTCAGGTGCGGCAAAGCCGTCACCGAGGATCCATCGGCCCACTGACCCCTTCGACACTGACAGCCATTCACCCTCCTCGATCACCTTCCGCTCGGTCACGTCCTGTCGCGCCTGCTCCAGTTCCTCTTCGGTCGGCGCTTGAGTCGCCGATCCCCGCACCACGAAGACCTGGATGACGAGACCCACAAGAACGAGACCCACAAGAGCTCCGACCGATCTCCCGGATCTCATGGGGACTCCTCGAGCGATGCTGGAGCGTCCACCCTGAGAGCTGTCACGTACACGCACAGTCGTCGTGAATCCGCTGATGATGCTTGATCCGAAGGTGAGAACATCGTGCTGCACTCGAACTCGACGACATGTTGCGGACCATCACCGAGCAGGACTCGGATCTCACCCTCACCCACCCGAAGATCGACGGAGACCTCGTCGAGGGAGGAGCGGGCTGTCAACGAGATGTCGACCTCGGCAGCTTCAGGCGGTAGCGAGAACCTGAGTGTGGCCGATTCGGCATTGACCTCGTCAGCGATGAGGAATTTGATCGATGCCCGCTGTTCCAACATCCAAGCGCCGTTCTGCTCTGCACCGTTGAAGCCATCGGCAAGCAAGAACCGGGTGTCGGAGGTCGAGCTCACCGCGAGCCACGCTCCGAGTTCGACCTCGCGCTCATCCCAGAGACTTTGTTCGGACGCCGCGTCCTCGACGAACTCCCGTGACAACTCGTCACCGAGAACGAGCCAGAAGACCAACAGGCCGCTGAGCACCGCGAGTGTGGTCCCGGCGAGAAGCGTTTCAACGACGCGTCCGTCAGCACGCCGCGCGTCACGGCTCGTGCCGACGGAGGCCCGGCTCGGGGTGTCCCGCTGGAGCGAACGACCCGCAGAGTCGTGCCGTCGGGCAACACGCTCCTGCCGTAAGCGGCGTCTCTGTGGGATCATCTACGTCATTGTGCTTGCTCAAGGGGTCCAACTCGTGCCAGGGGAAGACAAAGGCGCGTATCCGTCAGGGAACTCCCTGCTCATCACCGGTACCTCCGAGACGGTCATCATCGACCCGTCGGTCACGGTGGCTGCGGCCGGTGGGGTCGAGCTCCCGGTCGACGCCATCATCAACAGCCATGCCCACGAGGATCACATGGCGGGCAACGCGACCTTCCCCGATGCCCGGGTCCACATCCACGCCGACGACCTCGCCGGGGCTCACTCGATCGATGGCATGCTCGACGGGTACGGGCTCGACGGTGACGCCCGCGAGGACTTCCGCGACACCCTGCTGACCGAGTTCCACTACAGCCCCCGACCCGACGCGCTCTCCTTCCAGGACGGGCACATCTGGGACCTCGGTGGCGTCACCATCCAGGCCGTGCACCTTCCGGGGCACACCGCCGGTCACAGCGGGTTCCGCATCTCCGGCGGGGTGTTCTTCCTGTCCGATATCGATCTCACCGGCTTCGGCCCCTACTACGGCGACGTCTTCAGCAGCCTCGACGACTTCGAGGAATCGCTGATCCGCGTCCGCGATGAGGAGGCCGACCACTACGTCACCTTCCATCACAAGGGTGTCATCGAGGGTCGTGAGCGGTTCGTCGAGATGCTTGATGCCTTCCACGGGGTCATCCATCGTCGACACTCGGCGATGCTCGAGTTCCTCCTTGAACCCCATTCGATCGAGGAGATGGTCCGGAACCGGTTCGTCTACCGACCCCACGTGGAGCACGTCTTCGCCGACCAGGTCGAGCGAAAGACCGCCGAACTGCACATCGCCCGCATGCTCGACCGCGGTGAGGCGACCGAGGTGGACCCCGGGCGCTTCCAGCGCACCTGAGGTCCGCCCCGAACCGCGCGGTCAGTCGGCGCGCGGAGGCACGCCGACTATCGGGCCGATCATCGGTTCCGATCGTTCAGCAGGGTCGTCCACGGAGCAACTGCCACGGTCCGCGCGTGACCGGCTCGACAATCTCAGTGCTCGACCGGCTCGACGATGCCGGCCACCGCGTCGCGATACTCCACGAAACGCGCCAGATGCCCGTCGACATCGGTCGGGCCGGCGTTGTGCGTGGCGACAGCGAGGTGCGTCGCGCCGAGGGCCGCCCAACGCTCGGCATGGCCGCGCCACCGGTCGACATCACCGCCGGCGTACTGCGCCTGAGCGTGGATCGTGAAACCGTCCATGGAGAGTCCAGCCGCCTCACGGTGCGCGCGGAGGCTCGCGATGTACCGCTCGGCCTTCTCGCCCGGTCCGCCGAGCGGGATCCACCCATCGCCGTGGAGGGCGCACCGCTCGAGCGCCGCAGGGGCCGACCCACCCATGATGATCGGTATCGACCGGGAGGGCCGCGGAAGGATGCTAGCCAGTTCCATACGGTGGAACTCGCCGTCGAATGAGAACGCGTCCTCGGTCCAGAGCCGACGGAGGAACTCGACCTGCTCGGTCATGCGCCGTCCTCGGTCACCGAACGACTCACCCAGAGCGTCGAACTCGACGGTGTTCCAGCCGACGCCGATCCCCAACCGGAACCGATTCTCCGAGAGGATTGCCAACTCGGCGGCCTGCTTGGCGACAAGAGCGGTCTGGCGTTGCGGAAGGATGAGGATCGCGGTCACCAACTCGATCCGACGGGTGACCGCAGCGATGAACCCGAGCAACACCATCGGCTCGTGGAAGGCGGTGTCGGAGTCGTACGGGCCGACGAAGCCACCCGGTCGGTCACGGCGCGCCCCGAGCACATGGTCATAGACGAGGAGATGGCCCGCGCCGAGTTCCTCGGCACCGCTCGCGAAGTCGCGGATCGCTCCGGGATCGGTGCCGATCTCGTGGTGCGGGATGACGATGCCGAGTTCCACACCGAGTGGCTATCACGACGATGTCAGGCCGCCGCTATCGGGGTGGTCGTAGGCTCAGACCATGCCCGGCATCCTCGTCATCCTCCGACACGGCCAGTCCGAGTGGAACGTCGCCAACCTGTTCACCGGCTGGCACGACGTCGAACTCACCGAGCAGGGACGCGCCGAGGCCGTCGCGGCCGGGCGCACCATGGCCGATGAAGGCCTCGTCTTCGACACGAGCCATACCTCGCTCCTCACGAGGGCCGTCATCACCCAGAACCTGGCCCTCGAGGCGATGGGACAACCGTGGCTGCCGGTACAGCGTCACTGGCGACTCAACGAACGTCACTACGGAGCGCTGCAGGGACTCGACAAACAGGCCACCACCGACAAACACGGCCCCGAGCAGACCCACCTGTGGCGACGGAGTTTCGACGTGCCCCCACCCCCGGTCGACACCTCGAGCCCGGAGCACCCCGCCAACGATCCCCGATACCAGGCGCTCCCGGCCGACGTCCTTCCCGCTTCGGAGTGCCTCCGCGATGTCGTCGCCCGCGTGCTCCCCTACTGGTACGACGAGATCGCACCCCAGTTGCTCGCCGGACTCGATGTGCTCGTCACCGCCCACGGCAACAGCCTGCGGGCTCTGCTCAAGCATCTCGAGGGCGTCTCCGACGACGACATCGCCGAGGTCAACATCCCGACCGGCGCCCCGCGCCGGTACCGCTTCGCGGAGGGATCGCGGTCTCGCCTCGATGTCGAAGATGTGGCCTACCTCGGCGATCAAGAGGCGATCGCCGCTGCCATGGCGGCAGTGGCGGCCCAAGCCGGGACTCACTGAGACCCGAGACACCACTCGACGCGGGCCGACACGCGCTGGCACTACTGTGCCGGCATGCCCTCGCGTGACGAGCATCTGAAGCATCTCGCGGATGTCCCGCTCTTCGCCTCCTGCTCCCAGAAGGAGCTCCGGCTCATTGCCCGAGCGGGGACCGAGGTGCGCATGACCGCCGGCACGATGATCATCGACCAGGGCCAGACCGGTCGTGAGGCATTCGTGGTCGTCAATGGAACGGTCACCGTGAAACGGAACGGTCGTCGAGTCGCCACGCTCGGCCCCGGCGCGGTCGTCGGCGAACTCAGCCTCCTCGATCACGGCCCACGGACAGCCACGGTGATCTGCGACACCGACTGCGACCTGCTCGTGATCGACCAACGCCACTTCTCCGGGGTGATCTCCGAGGTGCCGTCGATCGCGAGACGCCTGCTCGAGAACCTCGCCGGCGTCGTGCGGCAGCTCGACCGGGAGTACTACGGCTAACTCGGGGCTGACCGAAACCAGGTCAACGACTAGCGTGACCTGTGCATGAGCACGCACGTCGAATCCCCAGAGACCGACTCGGCGGACGCCCCCGACCGGCGTCTTCGTCCGCATCAACTCTCACTGATTCTCGGTATCGGGATGGGGGTGTTCATCCTCGTCTCCGGCGTGCTCCCCCAGATCACGCACTGGCACAACGACAACGAGGTGCATCGCACCGTCTTCGGCAACATCCCCGGCCCGCTGCAGATCGCCTTCTACACCGTCATCCCGGTCATGGTCGTCTGGGGCGCGTTCCAGTTCGCGGCCCGGATGCGCAACTGGGAGCGCGGCGGCCCAGCCAAGCGACGCACCACCGCCAAGAACGTCAAGCGCCGCGCCGGCGACGTCCGCGCCGGGCTCTACATGCAGACCCTCCTGCGCGACTCGGCCGCCGGGCTCATGCACTCGATGATCTACTTCGGCTTCCTGGTGCTGATGGGCGTGACGACCGTCCTCGAGATCGACCACCAGATGCCCGAGAGCCTGAAGTTCCTCCACGGTGGCACCTACAAGGCGTACTCCTTCGTCGGCGACCTCGCCGGCGCCGTCTTCACCGTCGGGGTCATCTGGGCGATCGTGCGCCGCTACATCCAGCGTCCCTACCGGATCCGCATCAAGACCAAGCCCGAGCACGCCGTCATCCTCGGCACCTTCCTCGCCATCGGCATCACCGGTTTCGGCGCGGAGGGCTTCCGCATCGCCGTCGACGGTATGCCCGACTATGAGAAGTGGTCGTTCATCGGGTACCCGCTCGCCACCTGGTTCGACGGAATGTCGGCGAGCGCGATCAGCACCTGGCACCAGTGGTGGTGGATCGCGCACGTGCTCTCCTTCGTGGTGTTCCTCGCGATCCTGCCAATCACGATGCTCCGACACGTCTTCACCTCGCCGATCAACATGTACCTGCGCGACAAGGACAGGCCGAAGGGCGCGATGAAGCCCATGCCGAACCTCATGGAGACCGAACTCGAGTCGTTCGGCGCCTCCGTCGTCGAGGACTTCACCTGGAAGCAGCTCCTCGACACCGACGCCTGCACCATGTGCGGTCGGTGCACGAGCGTCTGCCCCGCCCATGCCACCGGCAAGCCCCTCGACCCCCGCGAGATCGTGCTCAAGACCGGCGAGGTCATGGCCGCCACCGGTTCGCCGGTCGTCAGTCCGCCGATCGGCACCGATGCCGAGATCACCGTCGGCGCCAACTCGCTCTTCGAGCGGATCACCGCTGAGGAGATCTGGTCGTGCACCTCCTGCAAGGCCTGCGACGAGATCTGCCCGGTCAACATCGAGATCCTCGACAAGATCCTCGACATGCGGCGGTACCTGTCGCTCATGGAGTCGAACTTCCCGGCCGAGCTCGGCAACGCCTACCGGGCCATGGAGAACCAGGGGAACCCCTGGGGCATGAACCAGGGTGAGCGCGGCGACTGGGCCGACGGGCTCGACGTCACCGTGGTCGACCCAGGTGATCCACTCACCTCGGAGTACCTCTACTGGGTCGGTTGCGCCGGCAGTTTCGACGACAAGAACAAGAAGGTCACCCAGGCGATGGCGAAGTTGCTGCGTCGTGCGGGTGTCGACGTCGCGATCCTCGGTCCAAGCGAGATGTGCACCGGTGACTCCGCCCGTCGATCCGGCAACGAGTACCTCTTCCAGATGCTCGCCATGCCCAACATCGAGACCCTCAACGGCATGGGCGTCAAGAAGGTCATCACCCAGTGCCCGCACTGCTTCAACACCCTGCTCAACGAGTACCCGCAGCTCGGGGGCCACTACGAGGTCGTGCACCACACCCAACTGCTCGAGCAGCTCATCGCCGATGGCCGGCTCGACGTGTCCCAGGCCACCCTCGAGGAGCGCATCACCTACCACGACTCCTGCTACCTCGGCCGGCACAACGACGTGTACCTCGCTCCTCGCAAGGTGGTCGGCTCGATCAAGGGGATCGAGGTCGTCGAGATGCCGCGCAACGGCACCAAGGGCATGTGCTGTGGGGCGGGTGGGGCTCGCATGTGGATGGAGGAGTCCATCGGCACCAAGGTGAACGACGAGCGCGCTCGCGAGGCGCTCTCCACCGGCGCGACCCGCATCGCCACCGCCTGCCCGTTCTGCTACATCATGATGGACGACGGCGCGAAGGCCGCCGGGGCCGAGGAGGACACCGTGAAGGTGGCCGATCTGGCCATCCACCTCCTCGATGCGATCGAGGCCGGTGACCGGGCGATGGACATGCCCGACGCGCCCCTCAGCGCGGCACCGTCCGACTGACGCTCGGGCCGCCATTGGGGCCCGCCAGCAGTTACAGCGTGAACTCCCCGACCGGGATGACCTGTCCCGAGATCGCATTCCGGAGTTCTATGACATGCCGCCCAGGCGTGCGATACACCGATGGCGGCACCAACGCGGTGATCACCGTGCCATCCTCTGCCACATCCCCAACCTCGATCTGCGTTCCGTCCATGAACACCTGCATCGCCCGAAGGGCCGCAGGATCCTCAGGCTCGATGAGAATCCACATGCCCCCGAACCCGTCCACCTGCCGACGAGAGACGACGCCCAGTTCGACGTCCTGCTCACCCCAATTGAGAACGGTCAGGGTCTCCAACTCGGAGTAGTCCGGTACCTCCGGTTCGCACACGGCGAGCGTCGGCCGTCGGAGAAGGACCCGATCGCACCGCAGTCCGAACTGTTCGAGTGGGTCATCACCGACCGGACCGCTCAATGTGTTGATCACCGCCACTTGACCGGTCGGCGCCACCCATTGGGTGACAGGGAGGCGGGCGAACATCGCGTACTCCGGGTTCATCCACCAACCGTTCGCCAGAATGCTGGTCGTACCCGACTCCTCGATGAGGTCGAGCGCGGCCCGCTGATCATCGCTGAACGGCGACATGGGGCGCTGCCATGCGAGTCCCAGTTGCCCGAGGGCGAGCACGAGCGTGAGGGTGAGCGTCAGCGTGCCGAGAACGCTCCCCGCCCTCGACCCCACAAGGTGGAAGTTCCGGGCGGCGAGCAGAACGGCGGACGGGACCGCGAGGAGGACGACCGGAAGGACCTGGCGGGGATAGGCCTGCACCGACTGGGTGAACCAACCGAGGAACATGATCGCGGAGCCCGCCAACAGTCCCACGAGAAGACTTGGTGACGGGAGTTCGGAGTGGACTCCCGCCGAGTCCGAGCGCGCCCGTGAGAGTGCCGGCAGGAAGGCTCCGACGGTGAGTGCGAGGAGAACGAGTAGCCATGCGGCGAGCGGCATCACACCGAGGAAACTGTCCCACTTCTCCGAGAGCACTCCACCCTCACGCCACGAACCCCACGTATTGACGTTCTGACGAGCGACGTAGGCCCTCCACTCCTCGATCGAACGTCGATAACCGCTCACCCCCCGGAAGGTGACGAGTCGCCACAGTTCGAAGACGAGTGTCGGTGCGGCAGCCACCGCACCCAATCTCACGGCTCGGGTGACCGGTCTTCCCTGCTCCTGCCTCGCTTGCCAGACGAGAGCTACGAGCCCTACCGCGACGAACGGGGCGAAGAGCAACTTGACCTGCACGGAGAGCCCGAGCAGGAGAGCCGCCCACAGGAAGCGGCGGCGAGTCGCCAACACAGTCGCCCACACCACGAGCGTTGCACCCGGTAGCTCTCCCAAGACCTCGCCGAAGTGGGTCTCTGCCGCGAAGATGAACGGCAACGTGCAGACACCCGCCACCAGGGCCCGATGTCGACTTCCTCGCGTCAAGGCGACAACCCCGCCCAGATAGAGCAGCGCCACAACGCACATCACGAGCCTGAGCAGCTCGATCGACCCACCGGAGATCCACCAGAACGGTGCGGCCACGAGAGCGACGACCGGGCCGGTCGTCATGTTGGGGTCGAACAGCCATGGTCCGAACCCCCGGATCATCCCGTACGAGGCGTACTGGCGTTGTCCAACGAGCGAGTCGACCGTCTGCAGGATGAGCGCCTCATCGAAATGGACATCTCTGCCCGACAGGTTCACGACCGACCTCACCAGGCCGACGGAGACAGCCGCGAGAACCCCGGTGACGCTCAGTCGAGCAAGACGTGCACCCCACACCGCGCGCTCTGAGGACACCGAGTCAAGTTAGCAACATCACCACTTCCAGAGAATCATGACAGCGGCGAGCGCTCAACCATCGACCACCTCGAGCAGCAGCCGCTCCCATCGCGGGAGCACGGTCCCGGCGAGCACCCGCTCGCGCTCTTCAGCGCCGTTGGCCAGCGCCCACTCCCCCCACAGGGCGCGGCCGACAATGAAGCCGGCGCAGCCCCCCTCGGTCGACACCCGCACCTGATCGAGGAACAGATCGAAGTCACCGCCACCGGAGAGCAACGCCCAGGGCATCAAACATCGCTCGGTCACCTGGCGGCAGGCGTCGAGCCAGACCGACCGATCGTCGACCGCGACCGGGTCGACCGGGAACGGCAACTTCAACAGGTCCGGGCCGAGAGCCGCGAAACGCTCAGCCGTCTCGAGCACCACCCGGAGTCGATCGTCCGGCGACTCGAGGCCGAAGAACAGCGGCTCCATCACCAGCGGGATGCCGACCCGGCGACACTCGGCGAGCAACTCCACCGCGACGCGCTCCTGCTCCGCGGCGAGTTCGTGATCGGGATGGAAGGGCAACAGCACCTTCGCGCATGAGGCTCCGGCCGCCGCTGCGGCGGCCACCGACCACCCCTCCAGCACCGTCGTCGGGCCGGCTCCCGGGTCGTCGAGATACCCCTGTGACTCAAGGGCCGCGAAGAAGCCGACACCGGGCGCGAGCGCTCCGGCCTCGAGCACCTGGGGAATGGAGTACTCGGGCTCGAGCATGACCCCGGTGGCGTACGGCGAGACCGCCGAGACGAGCTCGATCTTCATCGCGGTGATCTCGTCGTCGCTGACGGTCCGACCGGAATGACCAGAACCAACCGAGGCACCGCCGGCCAGGAACTGGCGAAGCGAGTCGCGGTGGTCGATGGCCAGTACCCGGAACCGTCCCGAGGCGTCGCGCAACTCGTCGAGTCCGCTCACGTCACGATCCCCACTGCTTCGATAGGCCGGTCACGTCGTCGGCACGATCGGCAGGGACCACTCCCCCGCAGTCCAGTCCGCCTCGATCCAGGTGTGCTCGGCGGCGAAGCACGGTGGCGTCGACCGTTCCTCGCCGATCAGGTCCCCGGCGAGGTAGTTCAGGAAGTACATGTTCGCCCCCGGACAGGCCACCGAGGTGTGGTAGCCGGCCGGCACGGTCACCAGACCGCGGTCGTGCACCACGAACGTCTCGTCGAAGGCCCCATCGCGCCAGTTCCGGTGGATCGCGTACCCCTCGGATCGATCGAGCCGGAACCAGTAGGTCTCCTCGAGGTACGGCGAGCCGTCGTGCCCGTCATGACAGTGCGGGGGCCACCCCGACCAGGTCCCCCGCGGCACGTACACCTGATAAAGGATGAGCCGCTCAGCCTCGAGCGGCGGCGCCAGCGTGTGGACCACCTGCCGATGAGCCTGACCCCCTCCACGGATCTCCGAGCGCATCTCCGATGGCTCGATCACCCGGGTCGGGTAGCGACCCTCGGCCGGAGCGGAGCCGATAGCCACCTCGACGCCAGCAGCACCGGCGGCAACCGAGTAGTCCTCGCCGGGCGCCACGTAGACCACGCGACCGAGTTCGGTGAACACCGAGTCGCGGGAGACCTCGGCCTCCAGGTCGCCCGCGGTGACGGTGCCGGACCCCGCGAGTACCGTGACCGCGGTCTCACGACCATCGGCGCGACCGGTGTGACGCTCTCCAGCGGCGAGCGCGACCGTCTCGAACGCGAGGTAGCGCCAACCGGCCTCCTCCGGCGTCATCGTCAACCGATCTCCTCGGTGCGAACCGGCCGGCCCTCGCGGATCGACGTCCACGCGGCCAAACCGAGGATGAGCGGCGCGCGTCCGTCGGCGATCGAGACCGGAGACGGCGCCTCGCCGCGCGCGGTCCGCAAGAAGTCCCCCCATTGGGCGATGTACGACGGGATGTACCGCTCGAGGAAGAAGTACGGGATCGTCGACCCACTCGAGCCCGCCGCGGTGCGCAGCGTGGTGGTCGTCACCCCGGGGTTGTCGCTGGCGGCGACGCCGGCTGACCCGAACACCTCGACGCGCTGGTCGTAGCCGTAGACCGCCTGACGGGAGTTGTCGATCGTGGTGATCGCCCCGTTCTCGTGCCGCATCATCACGACGACCGTGTCGAGGTCACCGGCCTCGCCAATCGCCGGATCGACCATGACTCCACCCTGGGCGTACACCTCGACGACCTCACTGCCCGTCACGTAACGGGCCATGTCGAAGTCGTGGATGGTCATGTCGAGGAAGATCCCACCGGACACCTTGATGTACTCGATGGGCGGCGGGGCCGGGTCGCGGCTCGTGATCCGGACCATCTGCACCTCACCGACCGAGCCGGCCATGACCTGCTCGCGGACGGAGCGGTGGCTCGGATCGAAACGGCGGTTGAAACCCACCTGGACCGGGATGCCGGCCTGCTCTACGGCCGCCACGCCACGATCGACCTCGGCGAGATCGAGGTGCACCGGCTTCTCGAGGAACACCGGCTTGCCGGCCTCGGCCGCGGCCACGAGCAAGTCCACGTGGGTATCGGTCGAGGAACAGATGGCGACCGCGTCCACGGCATCGGAGTTGATGAGTTCCAGCGGGTCGGAGGCGACGATGCCGCCGTGTTCGTCGGCGACGGACTCGGCCGCGGCGGTGGCGACGTCGTAGACGGCGCCGAGGGCGAGCCCCTCGACCCGTCGCGCGACGAGTTCGGCGTGCATGCGGCCGATACGACCGCACCCGAGAAGGCCGATGCGGACCGGCGCGCCAGCGGGTGTGTTGGACATGGTGGTTCTGCTCCTGGGTATGGGGATTCGTCGGGTGTGCCGGATCAGGTCTCGTCGACCGGCGCGAACTCGGTGGTGATGCGACCGTCGCGCACGTCGACGCGATACGCGGTCAGCGCCTCGCGGATCGGCTTCCGGCAGGGCGCGCCGCTTCGGGCGTCGAAGCGACCGTTGTGCTTCGGGCACTCGAGTTGACCATCGAGGAGCGCGCCGTCGGCGAGGTGGACCGCGCCGTGGGTGCACAGTCCGTCGAGCAGGGCGACCTCGTCTTCGGCAAGACGGCAGAGGACGTAGGTGCGGTCGCCGACGTCGACCCTCCGGAGACCGCCGATCTCGACCGAGGTGACCGATCCGAGACTGACCGGTCCACCACTGCGAGCCCAGTTGCCCTCGCCGACCTCGATCCGGTTCGGCTCGGCCCCGGCCACCTCCGGCACGGCGAGGTCGATCTCGAAGCTCGCGTCGGTCGACTGCCGCCGCAGGGTGGAGAAGATCTGCCGGTAGGCGGCAAGGGTGTTCGGGAGCGGCGGCGCCAGTTGATCGCCGATCTCGGAGTGCAGTTTCGGAAGCGCGTGATACGGGACGCTCGGGAAGATGTGGTGCTCCACGTGGTAGTTCATGTTCAGGTACAGGAACCTGAACACCGGGTTCATGAGCACGGTGCGGGTGTTCAACCGATGGTCGAGGACGTCCTCGCGCATCCCGGCATGCTGGGTCAGGCCGAAGAACACCATGAGCCAGGCCCCGTAGATGGTCGGCAAGCCGATGAAGAGCAGCGGCACGATCGAGGTGGTGGCGATCGCCCACACCACGACGGCGAGGGTGAGGCCGACGAAGATCCGCGCCTCCCACACCGCGCGGCGTCGGTCATGCTCGGGGATGAAGTCGCAGGCGTCGGCATCGAGTCCGACCATCGCATGACGGGCGAGGCGGAGGAACATCGACGGACCGCCGCGCAGGTGCGTGAAGGCGAACACCGTCCCGGGCACGCTCGGCGGACGCTGGAAGACGATCTCGGCATCGCGGCCGACGATGATCGTGTCGGTGTGGTGGCGATAATGCGACCAGCGCCAGAGCGTCGGTCCGCGCCAGAGCATGAAACAGGCAACGTGATACACGATCTCGTTCGCCCAGCCGGTGCGGAACGCCGTGCCATGCCCCGCCTCGTGCCAGCGGGCGTCAGCCGATCCGCCGTAGAGGGCGCCGTAGAGGGCGAAGGCCGGGACGGCCCACCAGGAGCCGAGCGCGCTCCACGCCAGCAGTCCGGCTCCGACCAGCGCGACCAGCCAGATCACGGTGTCGATCGAGGCGCGAGCATCCGAGCGGGTCTGCAGGGACCGCATGAGTTTCGGATCGATGGACGGCTGGAACCAACGGGCATCGGCAAGTCCCCGCTCGCGGGCGCGGGCCGACTCGGGTCCGGTCAGGCTGTAGTCGCGCTTGACGAGGTCGTGTGAGATCGTTGCCGTCACGTCGTCTCCTCCGTGGATCGCTGTGACCACATCTCTAGCAGTCCACCTCGGCGGGCCTCCACACGTCCGGGTGTCGAGCGAACCGTCACGTCACCAGCCAAGCCTCTGGGCGCGCTTGCCCTCCTCGAGTTCGACGCGGGCGGCCAGCACCTCGGATCGGGGGCTCACCTCGGGTACGCCGACCTCCCAGAAGGAACCACCCTCGGTCCAGGTGTAGGCATCGGTGCGCATGGCGATGACCGTGGTGCGGTCGGCGTAGCGGGCCCGCTCGAGCGCACCCTCGAGCTCAGCGATGCTGCTCACGGTCTCGGCGTTGCACCCCATCGCGGCGGCGTGGGCGGCGAAGTCGACCCGGATCTCGTCGACGATGCGGGAGTCGGCGATGAGGTTGTTGAACGGGACACCACCCTGGTTGACCTGTAGCCGGTTGATCACCGCGAATCCGCCGTTGTCGCAGACGATGACCGTCATGCGGTGGCCGGCGAGCACCGATGAGTAGAGGTCGCTGTTCATCATGAGGTACGAGCCGTCACCGACGAGGACGACCACCTCGCGCTCGGGAAGGGCCATCGCCGCCCCCCAACCACCGGCGATCTCGTATCCCATGCACGAGTAGCCGTACTCGGTGTCGAACGAATGGCACACGTCGGACCGCCAGCCGTTCACCAGTTCGCCCGGGAATCCGCCGGCGGCGGTGAGCACATAGGTGTCGTCGGTCGCCGTTCGACTGACGGCACCAACGACCTGGGCGTAGGTCGGGAGCTCGGTGTCGCCCTGGTCGGGGTCGGCGATGCGGTCGATGTAGGCGTGATACTCAGCCACCTCGCTGGCGCAGCGTTGCGCCCACTCGCTCGGCGCGGTCCACCCGTCGAGCAGGGCGCCGAGTTCGGTGATGGTCTCGCGGGCGTCGCCGATGACGGTCTGCGCCAGGTGTTTCGTCGCGTCGAAACGGGCGGAGTTGACCCCGATGAGACGCATGTCCTCGTTGGCGAAGACGGTCCACGAGCCGGTGGCGAAGTCCTGGAGTCGGGTACCGACGGCCAACACCAGATCGGCCTCGCCGGCGAGGGCGTTCGCCGAGGTGCATCCGGTCACGCCGAGCGGCCCGGCGTGCAGCGGGTTCGACTGCGGGATGGAGGTGCGACCCGCGACGGTCTCGACCACGGGGATGCGATGCCGTTCGATGAAGTCGAGCAGTTCGCTCTCGGCCTCCGACCAGTGCACCCCACCACCGGCGATGACGAGCGGCTTCTCTGCCCCTCGGATCGCTTCGACGGCGGCCTCGATCTCCGAGCGGTCAGCCCGCTGACGCCGTGGCTGGTGGACGCGCTCAGCGAAGAACCGCTCCGGGAAGTCGAAGGCCTCGGCCTGCACATCCTGCGGCAGACCGATGAAGGCGGGCCCGCACTCGGCCGGATCGAGCATGGTCTCGACGGCGTTCGGCAGCGACTGGAGGATCTGCGCCGGATGGGTGATGCGGTCCCAGTAGCGGGTGACGGCCCGGAAGGCGTCGTTGACGGTGGTCGACGGCGCCCCGAAGTGCTCCACCTGCTGGAGCACGGGGTCGGGTACGCGGGAGGTGAAGGTGTCACCGGCCAACAGCAGGAGCGGCAGGCGGTTGGCCATCGCGACTCCGGCCGCGGTCACCATGTTGGTGGCGCCGGGTCCGACCGATGAGGTGGCGACCATGATCTGTCGGCGCTTGACCGCCTTGGAGTAGGCGGTGGCGGCGAGCGCCATGCTCTGCTCGTTCTGACCGCGCCAGGTGGGCAGATCGTCCTGGACACTCTCGAGGGCGTGGCCGAGGGAGGTGACGTTCCCGTGCCCGAAGATCGCGAACACTCCCGGGAAGAGCGGCACCGTCCGACCGTCGATGACGGTCTTCTGGGCGATCAGGAAGCGGACGATGGCCTCGGCGGTGGTCAGTCTGATCGTCTTCATCGGCTCGCTCCTCGTCGTGATGATCCCGGTGTTCTCGGTTGTCCCGTTGTTCTCGTTCTGTCTGCTCGTTCGTCGCATTCGTTCTGCGCGGCGCTGTGCCTCTCGGCTGCGACCCGGTGTCAGTCCTGTCGGATCGAGGTGACGTCCTCCCAGGCCCCGCTCTCACACGAGCGCAGCCAGGCCGATTGGAAACTCACATAGTCGATTGCCTCGGAGAAGCCCGGTCGGTGCTGCTCGCCGGAGGCGACCGCCGACAGGAACTCGTAGTTCTCGATGACCTTGAGGTCCTCGTACCCGATGGCGTTGGCGTCCCCGGGCACGAAGTGACCGTGATATGGGTAGCGGTCACCGGCGTACACGGTGGTGTAGCCCCGGGGCGCCCCGCCCTCGTCGTCGACGAGGAACACCTGCATCTCGTTCATGGTCTCGAGATTCCAGCTCAGTGCCCCCTTCGTCCCGTAGACGTCGAAGGCCATCTGCGACTCGGGGCCGATGATCGCCCGTGACGACTCGAAGGTGCCCCGGGCCCCGTTGGCGAATCGCACCATGGCCGCCGCGTAGTCCTCGTTGGTGACCGCTCCGGTCGGGTCGCCGGGCTGACCGCGGTCGTAGTGGGTGCCGCCGGCCTTGGGCAGCGGCCGATCCCGGATGAACGTCTCGCGCGTGCCGGAGACCTCAGTGATCGGTCCGATGAGCATGTGGGCCAGGTCGACCGCATGGCTCAAGATGTCGCTCGACACCCCGTAGCCGGCCTCGTCGACCAGGAACCGCCAGGAGAGCAGGCCCATCGGGTCGGCGCCGTACATCGAGAAGAACCGGCCCCGGTAGTTGGTGATCTCTCCCAGGCGACCGCTGTCGATGAGCGCTTTGGCGTGCTGGACCAGCGGCGCCCAGCGGTAGTTGTAGCCCACCCCGGTGATGACCCCGGCCCGACGGGCGGCGGCCTCGATGCGCACGGTCTGGTCGGGGGTCCCGCCGACCGGCTTCTCGCAGAACACCGCCTTGCCGGCTTCAGCAGCCGCGATCGCGATCTCCTCATGCATCATGTTCGGCGCGGTCACGTAGACGACGTCGACATCGGGATGGTCGACGACCGCGCGCCAGTCCTCGACGGCCTCACGGAAGCCAACCCCGGAGACCGCCTGCTCACGCCGCTCGGCGACGTTGTCGCCGCAGACGATCAGGGCGGTGTCGAAGGAACGCTCCGGGAACAGTGACGCGATCCGGGCGGCCGAGCGGGAGTGGGCCTGGCCCATCCAGCCGAAACCGACGACGCCGATGCCGAGTACGGGACGAGTGCTCACTGGTGGTTCTCCTGACTGGTGGCCGCTGTCGCAGCCGATGTGGCGTGCTCTCCGGGGTTGCCGGCGCGTTCCGCGAGGAAGGCCTCCACCTCGGCGACGGTCGGCATGTCGTCGGCGCACATGAGCCGGGAGGCGACGATGGCCCCAGCGGCGTTGCCGTATCGGACGCACTCCACCGGATCCCATCCGGAGAGCAGACCGTGGCAGAACGCGCCGCCGAAGGCATCACCCGAGCCGAGTCCGCACACGACATCGACCGGGAACGGCGGGATGCGCTCGCGCCTCCCATCGGCGGTGGCGACCAACACGCCGTCACCGCCGAGTTTGACCACCGCCATCTCGAGCCCGCGCGCGAGCAATCGGTCGGCGGCCTCGTCGGGGTCGCGTGTGCCGACGGCGATCTGGCACTCGTCGCGGTTGCCGATCGCGATCGTCACGGAGTCGAGGATCGGCGAGATCCGCTCGGTGGCGTGCTCCGCCGACTCCCAGAACATCGGGCGCCAGTCGAGGTCGAGGATGGTGTGTCGACGTCGACCGCGGTGGCCGAGCATCTCGCGGACCGCGCCGGCCGATGGCTCCCACGCGAACCGGGACGCCGGCACCCAGAAGATGTCGGTGCGGACCACCTCGTCGATGTCGACGTCGTCGATGGTGAGGTTCTGATCGGGGGCGCGCGGCGACCGGTAGAAGATGATCGCCGGCTCCTCCGGCGGATCGAGTTCCGCGAAGGCCAGCGGTGTGGCGAGGTCGGGGTCGACACCCACCCATCGGACATCCACCCCGAAGGTGTGCTCGAGCGCGTGCTGGATGTAGCGGCCGAACTTGTCATCGCCCACGCGGGTGACGACGGCGGCGTGGTGTCCGAGGCGCGCGGCGGCCACCGCGACGTTGGTCGCCGTGCCCCCGACCGACTTCCGGAAGGAGGTGACGTCGGTGACGCTGCGGCCGAGTTGCTCGGCGTAGAGGTCAGCCGAGATACGACCGACCGTCATGAGCTCGGGAGTGGCGGGCACGGTGTCCTCAGGACTGGGGGGAGCTCTCCCGGATGGCGGCCTCGAGCTCGTGCTGGAGCTGCTCGAGTTCGGCGCCGCCCGCCATGAGCTGCGTCAGCTCAGGGAGGGAGATGTCCTCTTTGGCGAAGTTGCCCATCGACTGGCCACGGTTGAGGATCAGGAAGCGGTTCCCGACCGGCCAGGCATGGCTCGGGTTGTGGGTGATGAAGATGACGGCGAGCCCGCGGTTGCGGGCCTCGACGATGCGGCGCAGGACGACACCGGATTGCTTGACGCCGAGAGCCGACGTCGGCTCGTCGAGGATGAGCACCTTCGCCCCGAAGTAGCCGGCGCGGGCGATGGCGACCGACTGCCGCTCACCGCCCGACAGTGTGCCGACGGGCTGCTCGGTGTCGCGGATGTCGATACCCATCTTCATGAGCTCGTCCTTGGCGATCCGCTTGGCCTTCGCCTTGTCGATCCACTTGACCGGCCCGAGGCGACGGGTGGGCTCGGAGCCGAGGAAGAAGTTGCGCCACACCGACATGAGCGGCACCATCGCGAGGTCCTGGTACACGGTCGCGATACCGGCGGCGAGGGCCTCGCGCGGATTGGCGAAGCTCACCTCCTCACCGTTGAGACGGATGGAGCCCTCGCTCTGCTGGTGGGCACCGGCCAGGATCTTGATGAAGGTCGACTTGCCGGCGCCGTTGTCGCCGAGCACGCAGGTCACCTCGCCCGCGTTCACCGAGGTGCTGACGTCCTTCAGGGCGACGATGTTGCCGTAGTACTTCGAGATGTTGTCGAGCTCGAGGAGACGGGTCTCAGCCACGGTGGTACCTCCGGTCGGTCGTTGGGACGGTGGCCATGTCGCGCCCGGCGTCACGCACGGTGGCGCCCACGGCGGCAAGGGCGACGAATTCGGTGTCGTGTTCGGTGTCGTGTTCAGTGTCGTGTTCGAAGATCATCGGCGCATCGCCTCCGCTCGGTCGCGGATCGATCGGTTGGCGATGACCGCGAGCAACAGGGTGACGCCGAGGAAGAGGAACCGCCAGTCCGAGTTCCACCTCGACGACGGGATACCGAGGGTGGCCTCGGCGATGATGATCGCGCCGAGCGCCCCACCGAGGGCGCTGCCGTAGCCGCCGGTGAGCAGGGTGCCCCCGACGACGGCGGCGATGATGTACTCGAACTCCTCGCCGTTGCCGGTATTCGCCTGGATCGTGTTGAGTCGGAAGGCGAGCAGCATGCCGACCAGCCAGGCCGCACCGGACACCAGCATGAACAGTCGGGTCTTCGTGCGGGCCGCGGGCACACCGACCTGCCGGGCGGCCTCCTTGTTGCCACCCACGGCGAAGGTCCAACTGCCGAAGCGGGTCTTGCCGAGCACGAACACGCACACCGCGGTGAAGCCGGCGAACCAGAGCGTTCGGACCGAGAACTTGGCCGGGATGATCCCGGCCTCGATCTCCGACGGGAGGGTGAACAGCAGACGGACCACGAAGGCGACGACGAGCAGGACCCCCGTGGTGATCAGGAGCCGGGATCCGAGGGCATCGGCCCGCGGGTCGACCGAGTTGCGCTCGGTGAACAGGAAGCCGAGCACCACCCAGGCGATGATGACGAGCGTCGCGGCGAGCATGACCGAGAAGGCCTCGGCCCGGAACTTCTCCGAGACCGACTGGGACCGCACGAAGAAGGCCATGACGCCGAGCAGGGCGGCGAGGATGCTGAGCACCACGGTGCGGGTCATCACGCTGATCCGACGGGCGTGCACCATGGCGAGCGACATCGCGGTCAGCCCAAGCCCGCTGAGCACCAGGAAGACGGTGGCGCGGAGCCCCTGGTGGGTGAACGGGAAGAAGAGGTTCGAGTCGTCGTAGGGGTCCATCGCGGCGGCGATGACCATGGCGAGGACGAACGATCCGATGCCGACGAGCAGCCACTGCACGAGGCGCCCGCTGAGTTGGATCCCACCGCGGTCACCGACCGGCTCGAACCTCCATGACCCGAGGCCGACGAGACCGACGACGGTGCCGGCCCCGATGAGGGCGGCGCCGAGGACATTCCCGCCGACGGAGTCGGTGCGATGCAGCGCGGCGATGCCGACCACGGCGCCGGCCGCGCCGATGGCGAGGAGCGGGAGTCCGAGCGCCGAGCCGGATCCACGACGTCGCGCGAACTGCATCTCGGCCACGGCGATGAGCACGAGAGCCACGATCACGACGATGAGCACCAGGAACACGCGGTCCCGTTGGGCCCACTGGTGGTGGTTGCGCTGCCACTCGCTGGCGAAGATGCGCCTCCAGAACTCGTACCCCCCGGCCTCGCGGATGTCGCCGACCTGAACCTGGTCGACGATGAGCTTGGAGAAGCCGAGCTTCGCGCCGATCAGCACGAAGAAGGTGGCGAGGGTGATGATGAAGCTCGGGAGCTTCGTCCGCTCCACGAGTTGTCCGTTGAAGTATCCGATGCCGAGGGCGAAGGCGAGCGACAGTGGAATGGCGATCCAGAGGTTGAGTCCTGCGCCTCCGCGTTCTCCGACCTCGAGTGACAGCAGGATGACGAGGATGCCCATGGCGCCGGTCATGGCGCCCGAGGAGAGGTCGAACTCGCCGCCGACCATCAGCATGGAGACGGCGACGGCCATGATGCCGAGGGGTGAGGAGGCGAAGTCGACGAGGCTGGCGGTTCCTCCCGCCGTTCCGAACGGGACCGAGACCGCCCAGAAGAAGGCCCAGAGACCGACCACGCCGATGAGAGCGCCGATCTCGGGTCGGATGAAGAGTCGTTGGAAGACGCCGCGGTAGGTCAGGCGCTCGTCGGCGCCGTCCGCTGTCTCGGCTTCCCCTGAGCCCGTCGACGATTCAGCTTGGTTCACAACCGCGTCGGTCATGTGTGAGTCCCCCGGATAGTCGTTCCCGCCGATCGGCGGGATGTTCCACGATACGTGAGGGGGTCGGCCCGTACGGGCCGACCCCCTTCCACGTCTTGCGACGACGTCGTGTCGTCGTGTCTACGTCAGCGGGTGCCAGCGTCGACGAGCGTGGCCACCTGGGCGGCGTTGCTCTGGTCGACGAAGCCGGGGCCCGAGAGCACCGGCTGACCGCCACCGGCGGTGTTGGCGTTGGTGACGTTCAGGTAGAGCAGCACGATCGGCAGGTAGCCCTGCAGGTACTGCTGCTGGTCGATGGTGAACGAGATGTCACCGGCGTCGATCGCGCTCAGGAGCTCCGGCGTCATGTCGAAGCCACCGATGCCCAGGAGCTCACGACCGGAGTCGTTCGCCGCGGCGAGACCCGACATCGCGATGACGGGGCCGGTGCCGATGAAGGCGTCGATGTCCGGATCGGCGGCGAGCACCGCGGCGATCGAGTTGGTCTGCTCGGTCTGGTCGGCGTCGAGACCGACGAACTGCGAGACGACCTCACCGTTGAAGGTCTCGGCCACGCCGCCGCAGCGCTCCTCGAGCGCGACGTTCGACTCCTCCTGGCGGCCGCAGAGGACCTTGGTGGCGCCGAGGGCGTTGAACCGCTCGCCGGCACCGCGGCCGGCGATGATCTCGTCCTGACCGACGTGCGAGAGCGCGCCGATCTCCTTCCAGTTGTTCAGACCGGAGTTGAGGGTCACGACCGGGATGCCGTTACCGACGGCCTCCTGGAGCGGACCGACCAACTGGTCGGGGCTGGCGAGAGCCGAAGCGATACCGCTGGAGCCCTCGGCGATGGCCTGCTCGATCATCTGGACCTGGACGCCCGGGTCGTTGTTCGAGCCGAGCCAGACACAGTTCACGCCGGTGTCCTCACAGGCGGCCTCCATGCCACGCTTGACGACCGACCAGAAGGGGCCGTCATCGGAGTGGGTGACCATGTGGAAGGTGATGTCCCCGCCCTGGGTGGCGGCGACTTCGTCGGCCGGCTCCTCAGCGGGCTCTTCGGCGGCGGCCGGCTCTTCGGCGGCGGCCGGCTCTTCGGCCGGTGCGTCCGCTGAGTCGTCGCTGCCGCAGGCGGTGGCGATGATCGCCAGAGCGGCGATCGGCGCCATGATGGTGCGCAGTTTCCTCATTCGGGTAGTTCCCCCTTGTTGTGGTTAGTGGTGCTCCGGGATCGCCGAGGCGATCGATCGGAGATACGCGACGCTTCTGCGAACGTCGCGAACTGGGCCCTCGCCGTCGGCCGGGAGGCCTTCGGTGAGAGCAGCGTCCTGTTCGATGATGTACCAGCCCGAGTAGCCCCGCGACTCGAGGGTGGTGATGCACTCGGCGATGGGCGCGTCGCCGTCACCGAGGCTCGGGAAGATCCCCCTCTGGACGGCCTGCATGAGCGTGATGTCGTCGGCATTGAGGGGGGAGGCGATTGACATGTTGACGTCTTTGAGGTGGACCAGACCGATCCGTTCGGCATGGTCCCGGGCGAAACCGAGCGGGTCGAACCCCCCGATCAGCATGTGGCCCGTCTCGAGAACGAAGGCGACACTAGTCGAGTCGACCACCCGTTGGATCTCGTCCGCGGTCTCCACAAGGGAGTCGACGTGGGCGTGGAAGACCTGGGTCAGGCCGTGCCGAGCGCACACCTCATCGAGCCGGCCGATGTTGGCGAACATCTCCGACCACTCATCCTCGCTGAGCGTCGGGCGTTGCCAGTCGTCGGGGTCGGACACGACACAGGTGACGAAGTACTCGGCGCCGGCCGCGGCGAGCACTCGGGCGCTGCGCTCCGCGACCTCGAGTTGCTCATCCCGACGGGCGGGGTCGGTGAGGGTGAGGGCGTTGAAGCCTCCGGTGAGACGGAGTCCGTGGGAGTCGAGCAGCGATCGCAGCTCGGCGGGATCGGTCGGCAGGTAACCGACGGAGCCGAGCTCGGTGGCAGGGAGTCCGAGCCCGGCCATCTCGGTGAGCACCCGGGTGGACGGGAGTTGCTCACCCCAGCCGGGTACCTCGCAGATACCCCAGGAGATCGGCGCGGAGCCGACGCGGGCCAGGAACGACGACGCGTCGCGACCGGTCATGACCTCGGGACGTGGCGCGGTGTCGGCTGTGGTCACCAGTCCTCCTGACCGGGTGCGGACCCTGCGGCCCGCCTCTGGGGCCTTCGGCCCGTCGTCGTATACGTTCCGGCCAGGTTCTGTTCCCGGCTTCCACCAGGACCTCTCCCAGTGGACGACCGAGCGTTGGAGCGCTCCAAAACGTGACCGAGGTCATATGATCACCGATCCGGGGTGCGCTGTCAACTGACAATCCGTACAGCGATTCATCGACCGGCCGCCCAAACGACACGGATCGGGCGACACCGATCGAGCGACACCTCGCCACACCGCGAACACGACCGAGCCAACCGACACGAGACAGACACCGGAGGGAGGACCGCTGATGGGCACACCCACGATGGAGGACGTTGCGAAGGCGGCCGGCGTGTCCCGGGCCCTCGTCAGCCTCGTCATGCGCGGCTCCGTCAAGGTGAGCGATGCCTCGCGTGAGCGGGTGCTCACCGCCGCGGCGGAACTCGGCTACCGACCCAACCTCGCCGCCCGGCACCTGGCGAGCAAGCGGAGCCTGACCATCGGCCTCGTGCTCAACGACCTCCACAACCCCTTCTTCCCCGAGGTCGCCGACGGCGTGCACGACGCGGCGATCGACGCCGGTTACCACGTCCTCATCAACTCGGGGTTCCTGCGCGGCGATCTCGAGCGCGAGGCGGTCGAGAGCTTCATCGACCTCGGCGTCGACGGGGTGCTCCTCGCCGGCGCGCGGATCAGCTCTGCCGACCTCGAGCAGTTGGCCACACGGGTTCCCATCACCGTCATCGGACGTCACCTGCGTTCCACCGCCGTCGACTCGGTCAACAACGACGACCGTGCCGGTGGCCGACTCGCCACCGAGCACCTGATCGAACTCGGCCACCGTCGGATCGTCCACGTCGACGGCGGTCAGGGCGCCGGATCATCGCAGCGGCGCAGCGGCTACACGGCGGCGATGCGCGACCACGGCCTCGAACCCGAGGTGATCTCCTCCCAGTTCACCGAGGAGGCCGGGCTGCGAGCCGGCCAACGCATCGCGTTGGAGGGGCCGGCACCCGAAGCCGTCTTCGCGGCCAACGACGTCGCGGCGGTCGGAGTGCTCGGAGCCCTCGCCGATCACGGTCTGCGCGTGCCCGAGGACGTCTCCGTCGTCGGCTACGACAACACCTCGCTGGCCGGCATCCACCACATCTCGCTCACCTCAGTGGATCAGGATCGCCGAACCATGGGGAGCCTCGCTGTCGAAGTCCTCCTGGAGCGGATCGGTGGCAGCCGCCGAGGAGCCGTGCACCACGTGATCGCACCGTCACTCGTGCGCCGCGCCACAAGCGCTGAACGCTGACGACGGGTCCGCGTCGGGCGGATCCGAGGCTCAGCGCGCCCGCTCGACATAGCGGGCGACGAGGTTCTCGATCTCCTCCTGTCGTCCGCTGACCCGCGTGGGTTCGGTCTCGATGCCGAGCATCCGCTCCCGCAGCGAGGCGAGGGTCGCCCGACCGTCGAGGATGTCGGTGCCGAGTTCGCCCTCCCAACCGGAGTAACGATCCGTCCGGATGTCCTCGAGGGCCCCGTCCTCCCACATGGCACCGGCGGCGAGCAGGGCCCGCGCCATGGTGTCCATGCCGCCGATATGGGCATGGAAGAGGTCGTTGCGGTGGATCGACTGGCGGCGGAGTTTCGCGTCGAAGTTGAGCCCACCGGTGGTGAAGCCACCGGCGCGGAGGATCTCGTACATGCCGAGGGTCATCTGCTCGACCGAGACCGGGAACCGGTCGACGTCCCATCCGAGGCGGTCATCGCCCGCGTTGGCGTCGATCGACCCGAAGATGCCCGCCGCCGCGGCCGCGGCCACCTCGTGGGCGAAGTCGTGACCGGACAGGGTCGCGTGGTTCACCTCGATGTTGACGCACACATCCTCGGCGAGGTCGTACTTCTGGAGGAAGGCATGGACCGCCGCAACGTCGTAGTCGTACTGGTGCTTGGTCGGCTCGAAGGGCTTGGGCTCGATGAGGATGCTGCCCTCGAAGCCGATGGCGTGCTTGTGCTCGACGACCAGGTGCAGGAAACGGGCGAACTGCTCGAGCTCGCGCGCCATGTCGGTGTTGAGGAGGGTCTCGTATCCCTCGCGCCCACCCCAGAGCACATAGTTGGCACCGCCGAGCCGGTGGGTCACCTCGAGGACCTGGCACACCTGCGCCGCGGCGTAGGCGAAGAGCTCAGGGTCGGGGTTGGTGGCGGCACCGGCCTGATATCTGGGGTTCGAGAACAGGTTGGCCGTACCCCACAGCAGACGCATGCCGGTGGCCTCCATGTGGGCGGCGGCCTCGTCGACCATGACGTCGAGGTTGCGGCACGACTCCGCGAGCGTGGCGCCCTCGGGGGCGATGTCGCGGTCGTGGAAGCACCAGAAGGGCGCGCCGAGTTTGGAGAAGAACTCGAAGGCGGCGTCCATCTTCTGCCGGGCCGCCGCCATTGGATCGGATTGCGCTCCCAGCCAGGGCCGGTCCATGGTGCCGGCGCCGAAGATGTCGAAGCCGTCCCAGTTGAAGGAGTGCCAGTAGCAGACCGCGAAACGCAGGTGCTCGGCCATCGTCCGTCCGGCGACCGACCGCTCCGCGTCATACCAGCGGAAGGCGAGCGGGTTGTCGCTCTCGGGCCCCTCGTAGGCGATTCGGCTCTCGACATCGGGGAAGAAGGTCATGGCTCGCTCCTGTGCATCGGCTGCTGCTGGTCTCTGGGGTTGGTCGCGGGGTCGGCGGAACCGGGCGGTCGATGCCGACGGTGGCTGCGTTCAGGTGAAGTTCTCGAAGTATCGACTCGGGGTCGGTCCCCGCTGGCCCTGGTACTTCGAACCCGAGGCCCCTGCTCCGTAGGGGTGCTCGGCCGGCGTGGTCATCCGCATGAAGCTGACCTGACCGATCTTCATCCGCGGGTAGAGCGTGATGGGCAGGCTCGCGACGTTGGCCAGTTCCAGGGTGATGTGCCCGTCGAAGCCGGCGTCGATGAATCCGGCGGTCGAGTGGATGAGCAGGCCGAGGCGCCCGAGGCTCGACTTGCCCTCGACGCGGCCGACGAGATCGTCGGGCACGGCAACCCGCTCGAGGGTCGAACCGAGGACGAACTCACCCGGGTGAAGCATGAACGCCTCGGAGCCGTCCTCGGGCATCTCGACCAGTTCGGTCAGGCCGGCCTGATCGGCCTTGACGTCGATCACGGCCGAGGTGTGGTTTCGGAAGACCCGGAAGAGGTGCGAGATCCGGACATCGATCGATGAGGGCTGTACCAGCCGCTCGTCGTAGGGGTCGATCACGATGCGGCCGGCCGCGATCTCCTCGCGAATCGTCCGGTCCGACAGGATCACGCGAGCAACCCTAGTGCCGCTCGGCCCGGTGACGAGCAGTCGCCCGAGCGGTAGTGTTGGCGCCGTTCGCGGATGTAGTTCAATGGCAGAACATCAGCTTCCCAAGCTGAGAACGCGGGTTCGATTCCCGTCATCCGCTCTCCCGGCCGCGTGCGCCTGAGCGTCCACCGACGACGATCGCGCCGGATCTACGTCCGTTCCGGAATCTCGCCGTGCACCCACACAAGCGAGCCGATTGGCAGCAGTCCCTGATCCCAAATCCAGTCCATCGCCGGGACGCTGACCCTGACACAGCCGTGGGATGCCGGGTACTCCGGCACCGAGTTGGCCCCGTGCACGGCCACCCCACCGCGGAAGTACTTGGGTCGGTAGATCTGGCCGAGATCACCCTCCCACCAACCCTCCTCACGCTCGCGGTTCACGTTGTGCAGGCCGACTGGGGTGACCGAGTCGCCCTCCTCGATGACCTCGGGATCATTGCTGTTCGGCTCGCTGTAGGCGATCTCGGAGCCGGTCGAGGCGTTGAGCACCCAGCGGGTGCGGCCCTCCTCGACGATGAAGAGCAACTGCTTCGCCTTGTCGACCTCGACCATGGTGCCGGCCTGAGCGCGCCCGTACGGGCGGATGCCAGCGCTGGATATCCGAGTGGCCGTCGCCTCGTCGAGTGAGCCGGTCGGCTGGAGTCCCTCGTACTTCTGGAAGGCCATCACCGCCTGACTGGTGGTGAGCCCGTATTCGCCGTCGGTCGCCTGGACCCAGTAGCCGAGATCGAGCAGGCGTTGCTGCAGACGGGCGGCATCCGGACCACTCGCCGTGCCGATCGGCGGGAGGGGTGCATCCAATGCCGCCACCTCGAGCGTCTCTCGATCGAGTGGTGGCACCGTCGTTGACGGTGGCTCCGACGGGACCTCGGGTTCACCCTCCGCCGCCGGTGCCGCGACCTTGGCGTCGGACTGCGTGTCGGACTGGGTGCCGCCCTGAGTGTCGGCGTCCCCGCTGAGGGCCGGTTGTTCAGTTGCCGACGTCGTGGTCACGACCGACGAGGAGATCGAGGTCGTGGCGCATCCGGTCGACGCGAGCGCTCCGAGCACAACAAACCCGAGGAGGGTGAATGCGCCGACCGGCAGCGGCCTCGGGTCCATGACAGCCCCGACGCTAGTGGTGCCCGGTCAGGCGGTGCCGTCACCCCAGAGGGCACGCAGATCATCGATGACCACCGGGTCGGCGACCAGGGTCGATGCGTCGAATCGACCGGCCTGCTCCATGGCCCAACCCGGCTCGCTCGGATCACCGCCGACTGGCTCGAGCCGCGGTGAGCAGAGGCTCGCCAGCAGGGCCTCGAGCACCCGCTCCACCGGGACGCCGGACGCGACGACCTGACGCAGGCTGATCGCGCCATCCCGCTTCGCCAGACGACGACCATCGCCGGCCACCACCAGCGGCAGATGCCAGTACTCCGGTGTCCCGAGACCGAGAACCTGCTGCAGGCGGATCTGCCGCCAGGTCGAGGGGATGAGATCGTCACCTCGCGCCACCTGATCGATACCGGTGTCGGCATCGTCGACCACCACAGCGAGCTGATAGGCGGGCACGCCGTCAGCTCGTACCACCACGAAGTCATCGACGACACCCGAGCGCTCCCCCGCCACCCGATCGAGGAAGGACACGAGCTCGCCTCCGGCGCGGAGGCGCCAGGCTGGCCGGCGTCCATCGCGCTCGTGCGCCGACCGCTGCGACCGGGTCAATTCCCGGCAGATACCCGGATAGGCATCCGGTGGAGCAGGGTTGTTGGGAGCGGAGGCGGCCGCCTCGATCTCCTCGCGGATCTCGCGACGCGTGCAGTAACAGGGATAGAGCAGATCGCGATCACGCAACTCGGCCACGATCTCGAGGTGGCGCTCGCGCCGCTCGCTCTGTCGCATCGGAACGGCATCGGACAGCACGCCGATCGAGGCGAGATCGTCGATCTGGTCGCGCTCGTGTTCACGAGAGGCCGCGACCGGGTCAAGGTCCTCCACCCGGATGACGAACCCTCGACCACTCGAGCGGGCGATCAACATCGCCGCAAGCCCGGTCCGCAGATTGCCGACATGGAGGTCACCGGTCGGAGAGGGTGCGAATCGACCGGTCACTGCACCATTCTGATGGGATGGGACGTAGAACAGAGGGACGACGCACCACCGGTCGCCGATCCTCCCCCGCCCGTCCCCCTCGATCGTCCCTCGACCGACGGGCGCGGATGACGCTGATCCTCGAGCGCGACGGACCCCGTTGCGTCTGGTGCGCGGGCCCGTTCGACGACCGCCTCAACCGGGCCACCACGGAACACCTCGTGCCGAGGATCAAGGGTGGACCGAGCTGGTTGGAGAACGAGGTCGCCGCCTGTCGGCGATGCAACTCGCAGCGCGGTCATCGGAGTCTGGGTGAGTTCGCCGCCGAATGCGAAGCCCTCGGGCGGGAGGTCGATCGGGACCGGATCATCCGGGTCCTCAGGTCGCTCGAGGATGCCATCGCCCGACACGGCGGCCAGCGCCGGGCGCGGCCGTACATCGCAACCCAACTCCGCCGTCTGGACGTTTAGTCTGCGGACATGCGCTGCGGAGCATGCGGATCCGAGGGGACCGAGGATGGTGCTCGGTTCTGCAACGCCTGCGGTGCGCCGTTCTCGACTGACGATGCCGATGTCGGCGAGGCCTCGCCTGATCGTCTCGACGACCTCGCCACGACCATGCTCCACGAGCAGGCCGCGAGTCTGACGGTCTCCGAGACGGCCCGACGAGATGCGAGCGCCGACGGGCCGATCACCGAGGCGATCGTGTGGGCGGAGGCCGGCGACGCGCTCGACCCCGTCGGAATCGAGCGCGGTCCCGTCACCGATCCGACCCCAATCGATCTGGTGGGCGCCTGGGAGCCGAGAACCGCGCCAACCTCGGCAGCACCGGAGGCGACGTCACCGACGGCCCCGACGTCACCCCCCTCGTCACGCCCGACGGTCATGACCGCCGTCGGTGGACTCCTCACCGTCGCCACACTCCTCGCCTTCACCCTCGACACCCTCAGGATCACGACCACGGCACCCGCCGACCTGCTCACCGCCGCTCGCTCGACCGGGGTACGCGTGGGTACCTGGCAGGCCGAGGCGCTCGCCTCGAACCTCGGGCTGGCCGGCCTCGGCATCGCGGTCCTCGCCGCGATCGGGGCGGTCGGCACCGTGCTCGGACGCACCTGGGGAGCCGGCCTCGTGGGGGGCGCGGGACTGTCGGCCACCGGTGTGGGGGCGCTCGCCGTCGGGCTGATCGAGCAGCCGGTCGCCGCCGCGACGCGGTTCGCCGAGTTGGGCGCCACCGAGGCGTTCACGGTGACCATCGAACGCCCGCTCGGCTACTGGATGCTGCTCGCGACCGTCGCCGCAGGCGTCGTCACCTTCTTCGCGTCGATCAACGAGATCTTCCGGGATCGTCGCCACGACCTGAACCCCCTCATCGCGGCCGTCGGCGCCCTGGCCGTGCTCGGCGCCGCCCTCGGCCCACTCCTGCCGGTCGATCCGGCAGTGTTCTCCGACAACTGGATGATCGGCGAGGGCCCGGGAACATGGCCGACACTGCTCGTCATCGCCCGACTCGTGCAGATCGGCGCGGTCACCGTGGGTGGACTCCTTGGATTCCTGCTGGTGCGACGGCACGGACTCGGACTCGTCCTCGGGGCGCTCGGCCCGATGTCGATCATGGTGGCGACGACCTGGACCGACCTCGGATCCAATCCGGTCGGCCCCGCCTATCGGAACCCCGGTGGAGGGAGCGGTGTCGCGACGCTGACGGTCGTCGGCACCGTCGCGGCCGCCGCCCTGTTGGCCGTCGCGGCGAGCATCGCCTGGGAGAAGGACGCGGACCAGAGGAACCGCTGAACCGGGTATCGGCGCCGGAGCGCGCCGTGGTTCGCAGGGCGCACCATCACCGGAAAGAGCAGCGCGTCCTGACGGCAGACGTCAGTTGAGGAGTTCGTTGCGATAGGCGTGAGTCCCGTCGAAACGACCGAGCAGGTATTCCCCGGTCACCATCGGCTCATGCTTCGCTGATCCGTCCTCGCCCCGGCAGGTCGGGAGGCACTCGATCCGGGTGTGGAAACCGGGTTCAACGAAGAACGGGATCGAGTAGCGGTCGGTCTCGGGCGGGTTCACCACCCGATGCGGATTCGAGACATACCGGTCATTGGTCCAGATCGCCATCAGGTCACCGAGGTTCACCACAGCGCACCCGTCGGGAACGACGACATCGAGCCAGTCGCCGCCGCGAGTGCGAACCTGCAGCCCCCCGATGCCGTCATCGGTGAGCACGGTCACGCTCCCGTAGTCGGTGTGCGTGCCACAGCCCGGTTGACCCGGTGCCGGCGTGACGCGCGAGGTCGCCGGGTAGTGGAGCATCCGCAGGTGGTACATGAACCCGAATCCGAGATCCTCGAACCAGGTCGAGGGAAGGCCGAGCGCGACCGCGAGACCCCGATGCGCCCGCAGGCTCGCCTCGGTCGCCTCATCGAAGTAGGCCTGCCAGGCCTCTCGGAACCCCGGCAGGTCAGGTAGGCGATTGGGCCCGTGCAGCGGTGTGCCCGCGAGCACCTCCGGGTGGTCGGGTCCGTGCTCGACGCCCGAGTCGACGGTCTCCTTCAGGTCTCCCGCTCGGGGTTGTGACAGATCGTCACTACCAGCGAGCGCTCCCTCGAGCGCCTCGGCACCGAAGCCGACATACCCGCGGTGGCAGGTGCTCCCCGCGATGGAGATCAACTCCTTCTCCTCGGCCGGCAGAGCGAAGAAGCCCTGCATCGCATCGAGCAACGCCTGTTTCGTCGACTCGGCGATGCCGTGTCCGACCGCGAGGAGGAAACCGAGTTCACGGCAGGTCTCATCGATGGTCGCCGCCTGCTCCATCGCCGCCGCCGACCCGTGATCAGCACCCGTCGCGAACGGCGCGAGATCGACGGAGGGCAGGGCGGACGGCACCTGTCGGACGCTAGTGGGGTCGGCCGTTCCACAGCACGGGCATCACCCTCCGCGCCGGTGCGATGGGTCTATGTTCACCGCTGTGAGCGGTGCAGGTCACCCCGCGCTGGAGGCAGTCGAGTCCCGCATCTGGGAGGCGGCCCGGCAACTCGGGCTCACCGACGGCCTCGTTGAGAACGTCATCGCGCCCCGGCGGGTCCTCGAGGTGTCGGTGCCCTACACTCGGGCCGACGGCACCCGCGGTCATGCCACCGGCTGGCGGGTCCACCACAACACCACCCGCGGACCGGCGAAGGGCGGTGTCCGCTATCACCCCGAGGTTTGCCGCGACGAGGTCGTAGCCCTCGCCGCCGGCATGTCGCTCAAGTGCGCGCTCATGAACCTCCCCCTCGGAGGGGCCAAGGGTGGGGTCGCGACCGACCCGAGGGCGCACACCTCCAAAGAGCTCGAACGGATCACCCGCCGGTACACCACGGAGATCTTCCCGCTGATCGGCCCCGACAAGGACGTCCCCGCCCCCGACGTCGGTACCAATGCGCAGGTGATGGCCTGGATGATGGATCAGTACTCGATGGCGATGGGGTACGCGGTACCGGGGGTGGTCACCGGTAAGCCGATCGAGCTCTACGGATCGCTCGGCCGCGAGTCGGCCACCGGTCGTGGTGTCGTCGAGGCGGCGACCCTCGCCGCCGAGGAGTTGGGCTTCGGGATCGAGGGCGCCCGGGTCGTCATCCAGGGATACGGCAACGTCGGTTCGTGGGCAGCCCGGCTGGCGGTCGAACGCGGTGCGCGCGTCGTCGCGGTATCCGATGTCGACGGCGCCGTGCACGATCCGGCCGGTCTCGACCTCGCGGGCATCGACCGCGCCCTCGCCGAGGGCGCGCACTCCCTCGTCGAGACCGGAGTCGGCGATGTCATCGGCACCGGGGTCGAGGCCTCCTCAGAGATGTTCGGGGTGGACTGCGACATCGTCATGCCCTGCGCGCTGTCCGGCGCCATCGACCGGGCCGAGGCCGAGCAGTTGACCGCGCGGCTCATCGTCGAGGGGGCGAACGGACCGACGACCCCCGAGGCCGATCTCGTCCTCGCCGACCGCGACATCTGGCTCATCCCCGACGTGTACGCCAACGCCGGTGGTGTGACGTGCTCGTACCTCGAGCAGTGCCAGAACTTCGCCCACCTCACCTGGTCGGAGGATGAGGTGAACGACCGGGTCGTGCGGCTCATGCGCGATGCCTACGGACGCTTACGCGACACCGCTGAGTCACTCGGGATCCGCCACCGACTCGCGGCGACGGTGCTCGGGCTGCGCACCATCGTCGACGCCCATCATCTCCGCGGGCTGTCGCCGAGTTAGTTCCCGAGTCGGCTCGTCAGACGAGACAGAGCCGGTCTCTCACCGCTCGGGAGTTGGCTCGCCCACCACCCGCGACATCGCCGCTGTCGGCAACGGTGTCACGAGGGCGATGAGCGCGACCGACACCGGCATCAGCACGACGAGGCGCGCGGCATTCGAGAACGAGCCCGCGAGGTCGGCGATCAACGTGAACGCGAAGGGGGCGACAGCGGTCGAGACGACCATCACCGAGGTCATGCGTCCGCGCCAGGTGCCGAGGTTCTCCGTGCCGATCCAACGGGCGAGCAGCGTTCCCTCACTCGCTGCCATGGCCGATGCCGCCGAGCCGAGGGCGATGCCGAAGGCGACGGCACCGAGGTTGGAGTCGACGAACGACACCGAACCGACGGCGGTCGCGAGCACCACCATGTTGAACGGGATCACGATCCGACCCGGGACGCGGTCGACGAGTCGGCCGACGATGAGGGCGACGGTGGCGGCAGCGAGGCTCTGGGGGACGAAGTTGCCGGCCGCGGCGGTGGCGGAGATACCACGTTCTCCGAGGACAGCGATCTGGTGGAAGGCGAGGGCGGTCGACACGAAGCCGGTCGTCGCGTAGCCCGCGGTGACCACCAAGAAGCCGTTCCGCCGGAGGTGCCGCGGGGCGGTCGTCTCCTCCTCGATGGTGGCACCGTTCTCGTCGAGCGGATTCGGATGCTCGAGCCGCAGTCGGACCATCTGGGTCGAGGTGACCAGGCCGAGGACGATCACCGTCGATCCCGCGATCACCCAGGTCGGTCTCCAGCCGAACTGTGGGATCAGGCGGGAGGCGATGAGCGGAGTGATGGCGACCGCGGAGCCACCGACCGCAGTCAGGAGACCGAGGGCCGCCCCACGTCGCTCGACGACGTTCTTCGCCACGAAGACACTGGCCGACAGGGTCATCCCCGTCTGACCGAACGACCGGAGGCCGTAGATGGCGATGGTGAGCACGATGAGGTTCGGGGCAAGCGAGGCGAGGATCGCCGACACGCCGAGGGCGACGGCGACGAGTCGGAGGCCGGCGGCGACGCCGTCGCGATCCAGGCGACGACCGAGCCAGGTCCCGGTCGTGGAGGCGACGAGGGTGCCGATGAGGTAGGCGAAGCTGAGTTGGCTTCGGGTGACGTCGAGCGCCTCGGTCATCGGGTCGACGAAGACCGAGAATCCCGCTGTCTGTCCCGGCCCCGACAGGGCGAGCAGGACAGCGCCGGTCAGGATGATCGATCGACGTCGGCGGTTTCGGGTGGGGGGCACAGGTCTCCTTCGGGGCGCCGACGCAACCTATCCACCGCGAGAGAGCCCCGCGTGCCGTTGCCACCCGCGCAAGCGCGTGCCGGTCAGGCTCGTCGGCGGCTAGTGGCGCGCCCTACCGTCGGGCGATGGCCGTGCCCGTGGGAATCGTCGGAGTCAGGACCCCGAGCGGAACGGTCGACGTCGATCCCCGCTGGACGATGGCGTACGCCGCATCCATCGGTGACGGCAACGAGCGGTACTTCAACACATCGACGACCGTGGCCGTGCATCCGATGTTCCCGGTCTGCTTCGAGTGGCCGGTGATCGTCGGAGCAATGGAGACACTCGCCGCCGATCACGACCTGACCGCACCGTTCGGATCCATGGTCCACGTCGGACACTCCTCGCGGCAGCACCGGGTCATCCGACCTCCAGAGGTGCTGACGACCTCCTGCGAGATCCGCTCGGCCCGGCAGACCCGGGCCGGTGTCCTCGTGGTGTTCGGCCTCGAGACCGTGGACGGAGACGGCAAGACAGTGGTGTCGACCGAGGAGACGATGATGCTCCGCGGCGAACATCTCGCCGGCGAGGAGGTGGACGCCGTCGCCGGAGAGGAGCCGGTCTCCCCGACCCGGGAACCGGAGGTCTGGGAGACCGTGGAGGTGCCGGTCGACAAGTTCGCAGCCCACACCTACTCGGAGTGCGCTCGGATCTGGAACCCCATCCACACCGACTCCGCCCATGCTGCGGAGCACGGCCTGCCCGGGATCATCCTGCACGGGACCGCGACAGCCGCCCGGGCCCTGACCGTCGTCGTCGATCACCTGCTTGATGGAGACCCGAGTCGGGTCGCGTCGATGTCATGTCGGTTCACCGCGATGGTGCTGATGCCGAACACGCTCCGCGTGCGCTACGCGACCCTCGACGGCGGCACCGCCGGTGCCTCGGTCGTGACCTCAACGGGCGAGACCGCCGTCAGCGCGATGCGCGTCAGTCTCATCTGACAGAGCCGCGCCCCACGACTCCTCGGGCCGCTCCGGGTGGTGGGGCTAACAAGAATCGAACTTGTGACCTCATCCTTATCAGGGATGCGCTCTAACCGACTGAGCTATAGCCCCGGACGTCCAAAGACGCTATCGGTGGCGACGGCCCGACCTCAACCCACCACGGACGGGCCAAAGAGGCCAGTCGAAGATGTGATCGGACACCTCAACGGGGGCGACCCGATTCCTCTCGGATGCGTTTCGCTGTCGCCGCCCACCCGCAGATGGGGCAGAGCGTCAGGTCGTGGCGCTGCGCGGGGCAGTGCTCGCGACCGAAGAAGATGATCTGCAGGTGGCGTCGGTTCCAGGTCTCGGGTGGGAAGACCGCCTTCAGGTCGCGCTCGGTCCGCTCCACGGTCGTGCCGTTCGAGAGTCCCCACCGAGCAGCAAGTCGGTGAATGTGGGTGTCGACCGCGAAGGCCGGTTCGCCGAAGGCCTGCGACATCACGACGCTCGCGGTCTTGTGCCCGACACCAGCGAGTGACTCGAGGAACTCCCAGTCGGGGATGATTTCTCCCCCACCATCGATGATCTGCTCCGCCATGCGTCGCAGGTTCCGCGCCTTCGTCGGCGCGAGGCCGATCTCGCGGATGAACTCGAGGATCTCCTCCGGTTCGAGTTCGACCATCTTCTCCGGGGTGTCTGCCGCCGCGAAGAGCGCCGGGGTGACCTCGTTGACCTTCTTGTCGGTCGTCTGAGCCGACAGTGTCACGGCGACGAGCAGGGTGTACGGGCTCGAGTGGTCAAGCGGCACCGGAGGGTCGGGATAGAGGTCATCGAGGATGACGCCGATCCGGTCCGCCTTGTCCTGCCGCCGCACAGGTCGAACGTACCCGTTGAGGGCGATGCTACGGCCCGCTGGCTGCGATGCTCTGCCCATGTCCCGTCGGCTCGCCACCCTCACCGGCGCAGCGCTGGTCGCTTCGGCCTGCGGCGCCTCGGTGTCCGATCCGGCACCCTCCCCGTCGACCTGGGCGGTCACCACAACGATCGCCACGACGACCACCGAGCCCGCGCCGATCGCACCGTCACTCACTGATCTGGCTGAACCGGGCCCCTTCGGAGTCGGCGTCCGAACCATCGTCGATGAGTCGGTCACCGTCGAAGTCTGGTACCCGACCGAGCAGGGCTCCGCGACGGAGTCCTACGACCTCCGCGACTTCACGCCGGAGATCATCCGGAACCTGCTCGCCGCCGACGCTGACTCCGTGTTCACCTACGCGGCGACACGCGAGGCTCCCGTCGCCGGTGACGCGCTCGGGCTGGTGCTCTTCAGTCACGGCTTCGCCGGCATGCGACTGCAGAGCACCACCATCACCACCCACCTCGCTTCCCACGGCTTCGTGGTCGCTGCCCCCGACCACCCCTCGCGCGACCTCTTCAACGTTCTCGGCGCGTCCGCGACTGGTGACCGTGACGCGCCGGTGGCTGAGTTACTGGCTGCTCGCGCGCTGGTGCTCGACGACCCCCAACTCGGTCCGGTTGCTGGAGAGAACTTCGCAGCCATCGGGCACTCCGCCGGTGGTGGCACCGTCCTCTCGCTCGCCGGTCGCGGTGAACCCGGCCTGCTCGGATACATCTCGCTCGCCGCGGGCGCGAGCGATGCCGCCATGCCGAACGTGCCGTCGCTCTTCATCGCCGGATCACTCGACCGAATCGCCGCACCGGAGGCCGCTGAGACGGCACACTCCTCAGCTCCCCCGCCATCCACCCTCTGGGTCATCGACGGCGCGGGCCACAACGCCTTCGACGACTTCTGTCTCGTCGGCAGTGGCACCGGCATCATCGGAGTAGCAGTGGCCTCCGGGCTGGGGCCGCTCCTCGATGCTCAGCCGCAGTTGCGTGCCCTCGGCGAGGACGGCTGTCTACCTCCGGCGCTCGATGTCGCGCTCACCGCCCCGGTGATCAACGCGGCGATCACCGCTCAGGTGCTGTCGTGGGTCGACCGGCCCGCGCCGTCACTCGACGCTTGGCCGGGTGACGGTGTGTCCGTCAAGGTGTCGACCCGCTGAGTGATCGATCAGGCCTGGCCGCCGGCACCGAGCACCACATCGGCGTCGATACCGATGTCGCGGCCGTCGATGATCAGACCGAGACGCGATCGGAGGCCCGCCTCGAGATCGTGATATTCAGCGTGGTCGGCCTGAACGATGGCGGCATCGACTGCGACCCCGTCGTTCAGCGGTGTGAAACCGAGCGCCTCCAGTTCGCTGTCGGAGAACATCGGGTCATGGGCGACGACCGTGGCCCCGGCCGTGGAGAGCTCATCTCGGAGGCTAAACGCTCCGGAGAACGCGGTCTCCTTGACACCACCCCGATAAGCGACACCGAGGATGCACACCGTCCGACCCGCGAGACCGTTCAGCAGCGCTCCGACACGACCGGCGACATAGGCCGGCATCGCGAGGTTCGCCTCGCGGGCTGCTCGGACCACCGTCGCCGACGGGTCACCGGAGAGGTACATCATCGGATACACCGGGATGCAGTGCCCGCCGACCGCGACGCCTGGCCGATGGATGTGGCTGAACGGCTGACTGTTGCACGCCTCGATGATCGCGCGCACGTCAACGCCGATGGTTTCAGCGTGCCGGGCGAACTGGTTGGCGAGTCCGATGTTGACGTCGCGATAGGTGGTCTCGGCGAGCTTGGCGAACTCGGCGGCCTCGGCCGAACCGAGATCCCAGACACCGTTGGGTCGCTCGAGGTCATCTCGCGAGTCGAACTCGAGCATGTCCTCGTAGAAGGCCACGGCCGCCGCGGTCGACTTCTGGCCGACGCCTCCGACGAGTTTGGGATACCGGCGCAGGTCGGCGAAGACCCGACCGGTGAAGACCCGCTCCGGGCTGAACGCGAGCGTGAACTCGTCCTCGACCGCCAAGCCGGACTCGGCGGAGAGGATGGCGCCGAAGCGCTCGCGGGTGGTGCCGATCGGGAGGGTGGTCTCGTAGATGACGAGGGTGCCGGCTCGCAGGCCTCGGCCGACGGCTTCGGTGGCCGAGTCGATCCAGCCGAAGTCCGCCGCGCCGTCAGGATCGACGTAGAGCGGCACGACCACGACCACGACGTCGCTGTCAGCGACGGCTGCGGTCGTATCGGTGGTGGCGCGCAGCGTGCCCGCCTCGATCGCCTCGGTGAGTCGACGTTGGAGGTCGTGTTCACCGGGGAACGGCTCCTGACCGGCGTTCACCTGCTCGACGACAGCTGGGTTGGTGTCGGCACCGAGCACCGTGGCACCACTCCCCGCAAACTGGAGGGCCAACGGCAGACCGATCTTGCCGAGCCCGACGACGGTGACGGTGGTCATGGGGCCCCGTTTGGATCGGCGTCGATGATCCGGGTGGCGACGTCGACGACGCGGGTTCCCTGCTCGAGATCGACGATGCCTGAGGTGTCGCCACTGAGGACCGCGTCGCGGAAGGCCTCGTGCTCGACCATGAGCGGTTCGCGGCGCGGGAAAGCGAAACGGGTGACGTCCCCCTCGGACACGCCACGGAATCTGGCGACCCCGTCCCACTCGCTGGCGACCGTGCCGTTGGTGTGGAAGGTGAGATCGGCGGTGAGGGTGTCGGCGACGAGGGCTCCTCGCTCGCCGTGTGCCACAACGGTCCGCTCTTTGAACGGGGTGAGCCAGTTCACGGTGTGCGAGACGATCGTGCCGCCGTCGAGCCGACCGATGGCCACCATCATGTCCTCAAAGGGGCGACCGACCCGGTGGGTGAGCCGACTCGACACGTCGGCGTAGCCCTGGCCGGTGACCCACGCGGTGAGGTCGATGTCGTGGGTCGCGAGGTCCTTGACGACGCCGACGTCACCGATCCGCCCGGGGAACGGGCCCTGACGCCGGGTGGAGACTTGGAACACCGTGCCGAGTTCCCCTCGCGCGATCCGATCGCGCATCTCGATGATCGCCGCGTTGTACCGCTCGATGTGTCCGACGCCGCCGATCAAGCCCGCCGCGGCGAAGGCATCGGTCAGACGACGGGATTCATCGACGTCGAGGGCGAGTGGCTTCTCGATGAGGGCGTGCACCCCGGCCTCGGCGAGTGCTAGGCCGAGCTCGAGGTGGTGGGCGGTGGGTGCCGCGACGACGCAGTAGTCCACGCCGAGAGCGAGCAGTTCGTCCAAGGTGCGAACCACGGATGCCGAGTGCATCTCCGACGGCGAGTGTGGATCGGGGTCGAAGGCACCGACGAAGTCGACGCCACCGAGGTCGTTCAGGGCGCGACAGTGGAATCGACCCATCAGGCCGAGCCCGACCACCCCGGCCCTGAGCCTTCGCTCAGCCACGTTCCGCCACCTCGTTGACGGCACCGACGATGGCCTCGAGTTCGCTCTGGGTGAGCGCCGGGTGCACGGGTAGCGACAGGCATTCGGCCGCAGCGCGCTCGGTCTCAGGAAGATCAAACTCGGCGGCAAACGACGGAAGCCGATGCACCGGTGTCGGGTAGTACACCCCGCAACCGACCCCACGCGCCTCGAGAGCGGAGGCGAACTCGTCGCGGTGACCACCGGCGACTCGCACCGTGTACTGATGGAAGACGTGGGTCGCGCGCTCATCGACGGCCGGGGTGGTGACTCCACGCAGATGCTCCGAGAGGAAGGCTGCGTTCTGCTGCCGCGCCACCGTCCAGTCGCAGAGTTGGCTGAACTGGGCTCGTCCGATGGCGGCGTGCAGATCGGTCATACGCAGGTTGTAGCCGACGATCTCATTGGCGTAGCGACGTTCCATGCCCTGGTTGCGCAAGAGCCGGCAGGTCCGCTCCACCTCGGCGTCGATCACGGCGATCATGCCGCCCTCACCCGACATCATGTTCTTCGTCGGGTAGAACGAGAACGCGGCCGCGTCACCCCACGCGCCGACCGGTCGGCCATCCCATGTGGCGAGATGGGCCTGGGCCGCGTCTTCGATCACGAGCAGGTTGTGCGCGGTTGCGATCTCGGAGATCGCGGTCATGTAAGCGGGATGTCCGTAGAGGTGCACCGGCATGATCGCCCGCGTCCGATCGGTCACCGCGGCCTCGACGGCGGAGGGGCTGAGACAAAAGTTCGTCGGGTCGATGTCGGCGAAGACCGGGTCGGCGCCAACGACGCACACGGAGTTCGCGGTGGCGGCAAAGGTGAACGAGGGCACGATGACCTCATCGCCGGGGCCGATTCCGAGCGCGGCAAGCGCGACATGCAGCGCGGAGGTTCCCGAGTTGACCGCAACGCACGACCGGCCATCGACCGCGGTGGAGAACTCAGTCTCGAACGCGGCGACCTCCGGCCCCTGGGCGAGCATGCCGGAGTCGAGGACGCGCATGACCGCCTCGCGCTCCGCGTCACCGATGGCGGGTTTCGAGAGCGAGATCACGACTGCTCCACCAGGCGCCCGTCGACCTCGGTGAACCGAGAGCCCGTCGACGCATCGACGAGTGCACCACCGTCGTCCACCATCCGCTGGCCGTCGCGACCGACCCACCCGATCTGGCGGGCCGGGTTGCCCGCGACGAGCGCATGATCGGGAACGTCGCGAACCACGACGCTGCCCGCCGCGACCATCGCCCACGCGCCGATCCGAACCGGAGCCACACAGATCGCCCCCGCGCCGATGGAAGCACCAGTCTCAATCGTCACGCCGACGGGATCCCAGTCGTCCGCTCCCTTGAGTTCCCCCGATGGCGAGACAGCGCGAGGCAAACGGTCATTCGTCAGGATCGCTCCCGGCCCGATGAACACCCCGTCGGCGATCACCGCCGGGTCGTAGACAAGGGCATTGTTCTGGATCTTGCAGCGATCTCCGATCCGCACGCCGGGGCCGACGTATGCGGCGCGCCCGACGATGCAGTCGCGCCCGATGGCCGCTCCCTCACGAATCTGGACGAGATTCCAGACCTGCGTGCCGTCACCGATCGTTGCGTCGCCGGCGATCTGCACATCGTCAGAGATCCGCGTAGCCATGTGGTGGGCGAGGGGGGACTTGAACCCCCACGTCCTTGCGGACACTGGCACCTGAAGCCAGCGCGTCTGCCATTCCGCCACTCGCCCGAGTGAACGCTCCGAGGCTATCGGCGCCCCGACACCTCCGCATCGACACGTCCCCATCGACTCCAGGCTGTCGATAGTTTGACCCCGTGGGACCACTACGCGTCATCGACTGGGCGAGGAGCGACGCCGTGACCCGCTCGGCCCTGTTCGACCGTGGTCTTGATGACATCTTCAACCCCGATCTGCGGCGCGACATCTCCATGCTCATCGAAGATGTGCACGATCGGGGCGACCTCGCCCTCTGCGAGGCGCTCGCCCGCTTCGACGACGTCGAGGTAGACCCCGACGGCTTGAGGGTCTCCGATAGCGAATGGGAGTCAGCATCGGTCAGCCCCGAGGTCAACCACGCCATCGATACCGCGATCACGAACCTGAAAGCCTTCAACGAGCAGCAACTGGAACGATCCGGAGACTGGTCGCACGAGGTCTCCCCCGGGCTGGTCTTCGGCGAGAAGGTCACGCCGATCTCTTCCGCTGGGCTCTTCACCCCCTCCGGCAAAGCGTCGTATCCGAGCGTGACCTACCAGTTGGCGGTGCCCGCGATCGTGGCCGGTGTCCCCGAGATCGCCGTCGTCGTGCCCCCGGTTCCCGGCGGCTCGGGTGAGGTTGACCCGGCCGTGCTCGTGGTCTGTCGCAAGCTCGGCATCCGGAATGTGTACCGGGTGAACGGCCCCGCCGGTATCGCCGCCCTCGGCTTCGGCACCGAGACGATCCCCAAGGCCCGCAAGATCGTCGGCCCGGGCTCCCCTGCCGTCACCATCGCCCAGGTCGAGATGCAACGACACGGCGTCGCCACCATGATGCTCCTCGGCCCCACCGAGTCGCTCATCATCGCCGACGACACCGCCGACGTCCTGCGACTCGCCGCGGACCTGCTCATCGAGGCCGAGCACGGCACCGATTCAGCGGTGGTGCTCGTCACCCCGTCGGCGGCGCTCGTCGAGGCGGTCGACGCCGAACTGGAACGTCAACTCGCCGACCTCCCCGATGCACGGGCCGCCGCCGCCCGGGCCTCCCTTGGTGTCAACGGTGGCGCGGTCATCGTCGACGATCTCAACGCCGCCGTCGACGTCGCGAACCGCTACGCCGCCGAGCACCTCCAGGTCGCCGTCGCCGAGGCTGACACCGAGCGGGTGGTGGACGGCATCGTCAACGCCGGTGAAATCCTCATCGGCCAGCACACCCCGTTCAGCGCCGCCAACTTCGTCATCGGCTGCCCGGCCTCGCTGCCCACCTCCGGCTTCGCCCACGTCTCGTCGGGCATCACCGCCCAGGCCTTCCTGAAGCGCACCGCGGTGGCCCGCGCCGACGAGCAGGCCCTCGCCGACATGGCACCAGCCATCACCGCGCTCGCCGACCATGAGGGGTTCCCGGCCCACGCCGCCGCGATCCGCCGCCGATGGCTGTGACCACCACCCCTCCCTACGAGCCCTATCGGGAGGTTCCGGCCGGCACCTTCCGCTGGCGTCTCGGCGTCCGCCCTCTCGACCTCGCCGACTGGCTGGTCGTCACCGATCACTACGACGCCGAGGTCACCGCGAAGGCCAGGATCATGGCCGACCACCCCGACACCGCCTTCTGCGTGCTCGACGACGTCGAAGCGGAGGGCGTCGAGATCGCGACCGCGGTCGTCGACCATCTTCGCCACCACCATCCCGATCGATTCGACCACGTCGAAATCGACCCGTCCCTTCATCCGCTCGATGCCGCGGGTCGACTGATTCAAGAAGATCTCGTCGTCATGGTGGAACGCAACAACGACCTCATCTTCGCGGGCGGCAGCGTGTGCTTCCCCAACCGCTGGGATCTCCGTTCCAAACTCGGCCGGACCATGGCCGAGGTGCATGAGCCCGTCACCGACCTCAACGCCCAACTCGGCGACACCGTCGACGCCTTCCTCCGGCGCCTCACCCCCGACAAACCCGTCTGGCGACTCGGCTGGGGAGTGCTCGACACCGACGATCTGTATCAGTCCGTCGACGGCACCGCCGCCCCGCGCCCCGTCGACGCTCCACCCGCCGAGCACCACCTTCGCGTCGAGCGTGAGACACTGCGGAGATTCCCCGAGACCGGTTGCATCCTCTTCACGATCCACACCCACCTCACACCGCTCGTCGACCTTCCAGCCGACTCCGCTACCGCCCTCGCCTCGGCCCTCGACGCCATCCCGACCGGCATCGCCGAATACAAACAACTCGACGGGACGGGAGCGGCGATCGCGAACTGGCTCCGAGAGTCAGCAGCCGTCTGAGCGACCCTCGTAGGCTCAGCCCGTGGACGGGGACCAGCAGCCGAGCGCCGGGGAAGTCATGCGCGACCTCCATCGCCGCGACCTCTCAGCAGCCGAGTTCGGCATCGAGTTCGTCGAGACCGAGGCCGACCGGGTCAGCGTGCGCATGACGATCACCGAGGAGATGTGTAACGGCTTCATCATCGGCCACGGTGGCATGACCTTCCTGCTCGCCGACTCGGCGATGGCCTTCCTGACGAACGGGGCCAACGACTCGGCGCTGGCAACCACCGCGACCATCCACTGGCTGAAGCCGACCTACCCGGGTGATGTGCTCACCGCCACCGGCACCACCCGATGGCAGCAGGGTCGCCACGGCATCCACGACGTCGTCGTGACGAATCAGCACGGCGACGAGGTCGCGCACTTCCAAGGGCGCACCCAACGGACCGGACGACCGGTGATGGAGTCGTCCTCCGACTGACCGGCCTCGGACCGACTCATGCCCGATCGAGCCGCAAACGGCCCGGCCCCACGGGCCCCGGATCAGGCGAACTCGGAGCCGAGGTACGCGGCGATGACGTCCGGGTTCTTCTGGACCTCATCGGGGGTGCCGAGGGCGATGCGCTGACCGAAGTCGAGCACCATCACCCGATCGGCGATGTCCATCACGAGACCCATGTCGTGCTCGACCATGATCATCGCGATATCGAGTTCGCGCTTGATGTCAAGGATGAACCGGGCCATGTCCTCGGTCTCCTCGAGGTTCATGCCAGCAACCGGCTCATCCAGCAGGAGGATCTTCGGGTCCATCGCCAGGGCGCGGCCCAACTCGACCCGCTTCTGGATGCCGTAGGGCAGGAGCGCGACCGGGTACTTGCGCCACTGCTCGATCTCGAGGAAGTCGATGATGTCCTCCACCTTGCGGCGATTCTCCATCTCCTCGCGCTTGGCCTTGCCCCACCAGATGGCGCCCCCGAGGACCGAGCCCTTCATCCGGATGTGGCGCCCGGTGAGGAGGTTGTCGATCACCGTCATCTGCGGGAACAGTTCGATGTTCTGGAAGGTGCGGGCGATACCCATCTCGGCCACGCGGTCGGGCCGGGTGCCCATGATCGACGACCCCTCGAAGCGGATGTCGCCCTCCTGGGGGTGGTACACCTGCGAGATCGTGTTGAAGATCGATGTCTTGCCGGCGCCGTTCGGTCCGATGATCGCGAACAGCTCGTGGTCCTCCACGCTGAACGACACATCGTTGATGGCGGTCACGCCTCCGAATCGGAGCGTGATGTTCTCGACTTCGAGCAACGTGCTCATGACCGCATCCCCCTGAGAACAGCCGGAGCGGTCACGATGCCCACCGCTTGCGGCGCTTGTAGTGCTTGACGTCGCGGAACGACTTCTTCTCCGCGTCGTCGCCGTGGAGCCCGAGGTAGAACTCCTTCACGTCGTCGTCGGCGAGCAGCTTCTTGGCGTCGCCGTCCATCACGATCTTGCCGGTCTCCATGACGTAGCCGTAGTTGGCGATGGAGAGGGCCATCATGGCGTTCTGCTCGATGAGGAGCACGCTCACGCCCTGCTTGTTGATGTCCACGATGATGTCGCGGATCTGCTCGATGAGCTTCGGCGCGAGACCGAGCGATGGCTCGTCGAGGATGAGGAGTTTCGGCTCGGCCATGAGCGCGCGGCCGATGGCGAGCATCTGCTGCTCGCCTCCCGAGAGATAACCGGCGATGCCCTTTCGCCGGTCGGCAAGTCTCGGGAAGAGATCCATCACGCGTTCGTAGGAGGCCTTGGTGCGCGACTTGTCCTTGACCGTGTACCCACCGGTGACGAGATTCTCGTCGACCGTGAGGTCTTTGAAGATGCGTCGACCCTCCATCACCTGGGTGATGCCGGACTCGACGATGTCGGACGGTTTGAGATCGTTGAGCTTCTTGCCGTCGTAGGTGATGGAGCCCTTGGTGATGACCCCCTCATGCGGTCCGAGAAGACCCGAGATGGCTCGCAGCGAGGTGGTCTTGCCAGCGCCGTTGGCGCCGAGAAGAGCCACGATCTGACCATCGGGCACCTCGATCGACAGACCGCGGAGCACCAGGATCACCTCGTTGTAGACGACCTCGACGTTGGCTAACTCGAGCATTCGATCTCTCCGTGTGTTCGGGTGGTTCGGGTGATGGCGGTGGGCCGGAGCCCACCGCCATCACCGTCACCAGTGATTGTTCAGCCTCGTCAGCCAGCGACGAAGCAGGGGCCGTCCCAGACGTAGGCCTCGGCAGCCGAGCCTGCGTACGGGCCAGCGACCAGCACGTTGCCGGTGCCGCCATCGTTGTCCGACACCGTGGCGTCTGGCGTGAAGTTCGACGCGTCGATGTCGTACAGGTAGGTCTCCCGGACGATGTAGTCGTTCGGGTCACCGGACCAGGTCTGGTTCGGGGCGAGACCCATGAAGTCGATCTCGGCCGACTGGAACGCCTCGAGGATGCCCGCGCGGGAGATGTCACCAGCGTCGGCCGCGGCCTCGAGGATCTGGTGGGCCGTCATCGCCTCGAGGAAGCCTCGGATGTAGCTGTCCGAGAAGATGGCGTCGGGACGACGCTTCTGCATCTCGGAGACAACGAGGGCCATGCCCTCCGAGTCGTTCTGGCCCCAGAGAGCGGTGTAGCCCGACTGCGTGTAGTACGCGCTGAGAGCATCGGCGAGCGCCGTGTTCAACAGCAGGTAGCTGTACGTCGGGTTGTTACCGGACCACTGAGCCTGCAGACCCTGGGCCACCGAGCCACCGAAGATCTCGGCGAAGGTGGTCGGGGTGGTCGTCATCCACACGATGTCGGGCTGGGCGGCGACGAGCTCGGTCACGATGGGGGTCTGGTCGCCACCGGCGATCGCGCCCTCACCGTCGTACACGATCTCGAGACCGAGGGCCTCGGCCGCGAGCTTCGCGCCAGAGGCGCCGTCCTGGCCGTACTCACCGGCGAGCGAGACGATGGCGATCGTCTCCGCGTCGAAGGTGTCGGCGAGATACTCGACGCCGTTCATCGACTCGATGCAGTAGTTCGCGTTGATCTCGACGACGTTGGCACCGAGGTCGGGGTCGGCCCAACCGGAGTACCACGTCAGCGGGATGGCGAGCAGGTTGTCCTCGGCGAGCATGTCGACGGTCGCCGCGGTGTGCGGGGATCCGGTCGACTCGGTGAAGAACACGACACCGCTCTCGTCCTCGACCCGCATCTCCTCATAGTTGGCGAGGTGCGTCGGCACGTCGTACGCGTTGTCGAGAATCACGAGCTCGACCTCGCGGCCGGCCACGCCGCCCATCTCGTTCACCATCTCCCAGTAGACCTCCTGGCCTTCCACGATCTGGCTCACCAGCGAGGCGAAGGGCCCGGAGAGGTCAGCGTTCATGCCGACCCGGATGGTGTCATCGGAGACGCCGTAGTCGAAGAGCAGTTCAGCGGGCTCCTCAGCAGGCTCCTCAGCAGGCTCATCGGCCGGCTCATCAGCCGGCTCGTCGGCCGGCTCGTCCGCCGGCTCATCAGCGGCAGCAGGCTCGTCGGCTGGCTCGTCCGCGGCAGCCGGCGCGTCGGCCGGCTCGTCGGCGGCATCGTCACCACCGCAGGCGGCGGCCACCAGGGCCAACGCCACGAGGGGTGCGAATCCCTTGGTCACTTTCTTCATGTATCCCCCTGTTTGTTGGGTGTCGGGGACACCAGGTGGTATCCCACATCGGGTGACGGTACCGGTGGGCACCGCCGAGAATCGGTCAGTAGCTGAACGGCCACCGCTTCCAGTAGTTGCGGACCTTGACCCAGATGCCGTAGAGGCCGAGCGGTTCGAAGATCAGGAACACGATAATGAGCACGCCGTACAGCACGATGTTGAGGTCGTAGATGCTCAGTGGATAGTTCGGTGTCTGTGTCGCCGTGGAGATCGGGCCGAAGTCACCCTGGTTGCCCGAGAGGATCACCTCCGACACCGTCGCCACGATTCCCTCGCCCTCAGCTCGGTCGGCCAGCCAGTCGCTGAAGTCCTTCACCAGTTCCGGCAGGAGAATCACGAAGAACGACCCCATGATCGTGCCAGCCACCGTGCCCGCACCGCCGATGAGCAGGATGGCGATGAACTCGATCGACAGGATGAGGTTGAACTGAGCGGCGGGCATCTTGCCGATGTGCGAGGCGTAGAGCGCACCGGCCACACCGGCGAAGAACGAGGAGGTCGCGAAGGCGATGAGCTTGTACTTGAACTCGGCAACACCCATGACCTCGGCGGCGATGTCGCGATCGCGGATGGCCTGAAGAGCCCGACCGGTTCGAGTGCGCTTGATGTTGACCGCGAAGAAGATGAACACCAACATCACCACGGCGACGAACAGGAACTCCTTCTGGTTGGACGACATCTCGACGCCGAACCAGGAGCCCTTCTCACTGATGCTGACGAGCGGCGTCTCCTCCTTCCAGACCCGGACATCCATCTCCGGGAAGGAGCGGCCGAGCGACGGGTCGCCAGCGAACTTGCGACCCCAATCGGTGTTGCCCATGTGAATGCCGAGGAACACGAGACCCAGCGTCACGATCGCGAGGTACAACCCACGCAGGCGGACCGCGACCGGTGACACGATGATGCCGACCAGCGCCGCGCCGACGCCAGCGCCGGGCAGCCAGATCCACATCGGCAGGCCATGGCCATAGACGCTGTCGGTCGCGTGACCACCGAGGAAGGCCCCGGTGTACGCCCCCACCCCGAGGAAGAAAGCGTGGCCGAGCGACACCTGGCCGGCCATGCCGGTCAGGATGTTGAGTCCGAGTGCGGCGATCACGATGATCATCGCGTCGCTCATGTACCGGAGCCACGCCGCGTCACCCAGGAACCGGAAGAACGGGAGACCGTCGCCGATGAGCGGGATGCTCCGCAGGATCGGCAACTCGGTCGGCCCCGAGATGATCGGGAAGTCGAAGGGCATCAGGAAGAGCGCGATCACTGCGAAGACCGCGATCACCTTCTTGGTGAACGTCGGCAGGACCTGGGTCTCGGTCTCGTAGGAGGTGTACAGGTTGGGACGACGGAACATCGGTCAGACCCTCCTGATCTCTTCTGTGCCGAAGAGGCCATAGGGCTTGACGATGAGCCCGATGATCATCACCACGTAGGGCACCACCAGCGGGTAGCCCGACCCGAGGACCGAGTTGTAACCCGAGAGGTACTGGCCGGCGAAGATCTCGGCCGAGCCCACGATGAGGCCGCCGAGGATCGCTCCCTGCACCGAGTCGAGGCCGCCGAGGATCACCGCGGGGAGCGCGCGGAACGCCACGAGTGACGTCTCGGCGTCGACGGCACCGGTCTGCTTGATCGGCGGCTCGGTGGCGAAGAGGCCGCCCACAGCGGCCAGTGCGGCACCGGCGCCCCATGCGATGGCGAACACGCGACCGATCGGGATGCCCTGAGCCATCGCCGCCTCCTGGTCACGGGCGACGGCGCGCATCGCGATACCGAGCTTCGATCGGTAGAAGAGGAACACTGCCACCACGCAGATGGCTGCGGCGATCATGGCGGCGAAGAACGACCAGTAAAGGAAGTTGTCGCCGATGTTGAATCCCTTGCCTGACCAAGGCGTGTTGGTGTTCCGCAGCTTCAACTTCGACGAGTCGTTCGCCATGATGCGAAGGGCGATCTCGAGACCGAGGGTGATCACCGCCACCGAGAACAGCGGCTGTCCGATCATCGGCCGGATCGCCACCCGCTCGAGGAAGAGCCCAATGAGCGCCGCGAAGAACAGCGCGACGACGAATGACAGTCCCCATGCCAACCACGAGGGCAGCCCGAGATCGTAGATCGGGTTCCGAATGGGAACGAGATTGCCGTCCCTCCACCATGGGATGATCGGGATCGTCTCATCGGCGACGAGGAACGAGATGAACAACGCTCCGATCATGGCGAGCGCGCCCTGGGAGAAGTTCACCACCTCGGTGGCCTTGAAGATGAGTACGAATCCGAGGGCGATGATCGCGTAGGTCGAGCCCATCGCGAGCGACTTCAGGATGGTGGTGAGGAACACCGCCGGATCACTGAAGAGCTGGACGATCAGGAAGATCGTGATCGGCACCATCACGGCGATCATGAAGGCGGCGCCGTTGGATATGCGCCGTTTGGCCTGCGCGCTGCTCATCAGTACATCGACTCCACGAGGTCGCCGAAGATCTCCATCATCGCCGAGCGCTTGAGTTTCTGGGTGGCGGTCAACTCACCGTCCTCGTGATCGAGTTCCTTCGGAATGAGACGGAATTTGCGGATGTTCTCCACCCGGGCGAACTTCTCGTTGGTCTCGTTGACCACGCCCTGGATGAGTTCGATGACCTCGGGCTTCTCGGTGAGGTCGCGATAGGTGGTGTAGGCGAGGCTGCGGCGCAACGCCCAGTCGCCGACCGTGTCGAGCTCGATGGCGATCAGCGCGGTCAGATAGTTCTTGCCGTCACCGATCACCATCGCCTCCTTCACGAAGGGGGAGGTCTTCAGGCTGTTCTCGATCTCCGACGGCGAGATGTTCTTGCCACCCGAGGTGATGATGATCGCCTTGATGCGGTCGATGATCTTGATGTGGGTGCCGTCCACCCACTGGCCGACGTCGCCGGTCTTCAGCCAGCCGTCCTCGGTCATCGTCTCGGCGGTCTGCTCGGGCTTGCCCCAGTATCCGGCGAACACACCCTCGTGCTTGGTCTGGATCTCGCCGGTCTCCGGGTCGAGACGGAGCCCGATGCCCTCATAGGGCTCGCCGACGGTGCCGAGCTTCATGCGGCCGGCGAAGTTGTTGGTGGCCACGGCCGAGTTCTCCGTCATGCCGTAGAGCTCGTAGACCGGCACGCCGATCCCGATGAAGAACTCGAGCACCTCCGGGGCGATGGCCGCGGCGCCCGAACCCGCCCAGCGGCAGCGACGCAGGCCAATCCGCTCGCGGAGCGGTCGGAAGACGAGGACCCACCCGATCGCGTAGAGGATGCGGCTGAGGAGGGTGTGCTCGCCCCCGTTGGCCACCTTGATCCGGCCGATGCGCCGACCGAGCGCGAGACCGAGACGGAAGAAGGCCTTCTTGAACGGAGTCGCGTCGTTCGCCTTGATGAGCGTGAGCGCGTGCAACTTCTCCCAGATGCGCGGCACCGCGAAGAAGAGCGTGGGTTGGATCTCGCGCAGGTTCTCGTTCACCGTGTCGATCGACTCGGCGAAGTTCAGTGTCGGACCCGTCCCGACCTGGGTCCAGGTGGAGAAGATGCGCTCGGCCACGTGGCACAGGGGCAGATAGGTGACGATCTCGTCCTCAGGGCCGGGGAGGCCCCCGGCGACGCGGCCCTCGGCCTTCACGATCTTCTCGATGCAGTAGTCGGCGTTCTTGTTGGTGAGCATCGCGCCCTTGGGCGGACCGGTGGTGCCCGAGGTATACACGAGCGTCATGAGGTCAGAGTCCTCAGCGGCGGCCATGCGCGCCTCGAGCTCTCCGGGGTGGGCCTCCTTGTACTCGCGGCCCATCTCGAGGAACGACTCCCAGAACACGAGTCGGTCGTCGTCCTGACCGACCATGCCGCGGGGCTCGGCGAAGATGACTTTGCGAATCGCCGGCAGATTGTCGCGGCCGATCTCGAGGACCTTGTCGTACTGCTCCTGGTCCTCGGCGAAGTGGATGCAGGACCCGCAGTCGGTGAGCAGGTACTCGACCTCAGCCGTCGGGTTGGTCGGATAGAAGCCGACGGTCACACCGCGGACCGCCACGGTGGCGAGGTCCATGATGATCCACTCGAGACGGTCCTCGGAGTGGATCGACACGCGCTCTCCGGGCTGGACGCCGAGGGCGATCAGGCCGTTGGCGGCGTTCTCGATCATCTCCCACGAGTCGGCCCAGGTGTACTCGTTCCAAATGCCGAAGTCCTTCTCGCGGAAGGCCACCTGATTCGGCGCGTTCCGCGCCCAATCGCGGGCCCGCGAGGCAACCGTCGTCACGCCGGAACCTCCGGGTGTCGCCTGCTGCTGCGCCTCGGTAATTGTCATCGCGCCCTCCCCATGAGCGAAACGGACGCCTCGCCTTCCCCGCGAGTGCTATCCGGCTGTCAACAACCACGCGCCATTGCGTGACCCCGACACAGTAGCGGGGAAGTTATCGGTCGACCAAGGTGGATTTCGGGCCGGGACCGCCGCACGCACTCACCACTCGGCGATGGCGTGACAAGGCGATCACAAGGCGCCGAGGCCCCTCGAGTGGTTCATCCGCCCTCTGGGAGCGGTGCGTCGGAGACATGGCTGGCAGACTCTGCTCAGACGACACGTCTCAACTGACCGACACAACCGACACCACGACCGACCGGAGCCCACATGGCCGACTACCGCGCCCCCATCGCCGACATCTCCCACGCCCTCACCACCGTGGCCGGGCTCGACATGATCGCCTCGACGGAGCGGTTCGGCCACGCGGACGCCGAAACCGTCCTCGGCGTACTCGAGGAGGTCGGGCGGTTCATGACCGAGGTGATCGCACCGACCAACCGCGACGGTGACACGGTGCGCGCCCAGTGGCACGACGACGCCTCAGTAACTGTGCCGGAGTCATTCGGCGCGGCCTATCGCCAGTACGTGGAGAGCGGATTCGGCGCCATGCCATTCGACCCCGAGTACGGCGGGGCCGGCTTCCCGTGGGTGACCGCCCTCGCCGTCCAGGAGATGCTCAACAGCGCGAACATGGCGATGGCCCTTTGTCCGCTGCTCACCCAGGGCGCGATCGACGCCCTCGAGGCCCATGGATCGGTCGAACAGCAGCAGACCTACCTGCCGAAGATGCTCACCGGCGAGTGGGCCGGCACCATGAACCTCTCCGAACCCCAGGCCGGCTCCGACGTCGGCGCGGTGCGCACCAAAGCCGAGCCCGCCGGTGACGGCTCATGGCGCATCACCGGGACGAAGATCTGGATCACCTTCGGTGAGCACGACATGACCGAGAACATCGTCCACCTCGTGCTCGCGCGAACTCCGGGCGCGCCCCCCGGAACCAAAGGCATCTCGATGTTCCTCGTGCCGAAGTTCCTCGTCAACGAGGACGGCTCGCTCGGTGAGCGCAACGACGTGACCTGTGTGTCGATCGAACACAAACTCGGCATCCACGGCTCCCCCACCTGTGTTCTGGCCTACGGCGAGAACGACGGCGCCATCGGTTGGCTCGTCGGCGAGGAGAACGAGGGGATGCGGAACATGTTCACGATGATGAACAACGCCCGACTGTCCGTCGGACTCCAGGGCCTCGCGATCGCCGAGCGCGCCTACCAGGACGCCGTCGCCTACGCGCTCGAGCGCCGCCAGGGTCGGGCCATCGGCGCGCCCGCCGGTGAGCAGAGCCCGATCGTCGGGCACCCGGATGTGCGGCGCCTGCTCATGGTGCAGCGCGCCTGGATCGACGCCATGCGCGCCCTTACCTACACCAATGCGGCCTTCCTCGACATGGCCAAGGCGGCCACCGACCCCGACGATGCCAAGCGCTGGCGCGAGAAGGCCGACCTGTACATCCCGCTGTCGAAGTCGCTGTGCACCGACGTCGCCCAGGAGACGACCTCCGCGGCCGTCCAGATCTTCGGTGGTATGGGGTACGTCGAGGAGACCGGCGTCGCCCAGCACTACCGCGACGCCCGGATCCTCCCGATCTACGAGGGCACCAACGGGATCCAGGCCGCCGACCTCGTCGGCCGCAAACTCTCGATGAGGTCGGGAGGAGTGATCGCCGATGAGCTCGATCGTTTCAGCGGTGTCGCGGACCGGCTCGCGGAGGCCGACGGCATGGCCACCTTCGCCGAGAACCTACGATCGGCGATCGCAACCTGTCGTCGCGCCACCGAGCACCTGGTGACGGTGGCAGCCAGCGATCCCGCCACGCTGCTCAGCGCCTCGACACCGTTCCTCCGCATGCTCGGTACCACCGTGTGCGCCGGGCTCCTCGGTGACGCGGCCCTGCAGGTGGACACCTCGACGGCCTTCGGCGCGTCGAAGGCGACGGCCGCGAGATTCTTCGGCGAGCAGATCCTGCCGACCGCGGAGGGCCTCAGCGGAGCAGTCCACGCGGCGAGTGACGACCTGTTCGCGATCGCCGCCGACGCGTTCTGATCAGGTGCTTTGAGAAAAGTTGAGTCGCTGTTTGTCAACTTTCGGGTAGGTCGGTAGCCTGACCTCATGGCAGTCGACCCCAAGACCTGGACGGTCAAGACACAGGAGGCCTTCGCCGCGGCCGTCGATCAGGCCCGCGCCCTCGCCAACCCCGAACTGACCCCCGACCACATCCTCGTGGCGATCACCTACCAGGAGGGCACCGTCGTCACCCCCCTGCTCGCCAAACTCGGCCAGGCGCCCGCCATGGTCAGGGAGCGAGCCCAAGAGGCCGTCGACCGGCTGCCCCGCGCCCAGGGTGGCGACGAGGCCCGCATGAACCGCGAGCTCACCCAGGCCGTCGATGCCGCCGACCGGGCCCGCAAGGAGCTCCGCGACGACTACCTCTCCGTCGAGCACCTGCTGCTCGCCTTCGCCGACCGCCTCAACGTCACCAGCGAGGAGATGCTCGGCGCCCTGCGGGAGGTGCGCGGTTCGCACCGGATCACCGACCAGAACCCCGAGGACAAGTTCGCCGCCCTCGACAAGTACGGCCAGGACCTCACCGCCCGCGCCGCCGAGGGGCGCATCGATCCGGTGATCGGGCGCGACGACGAGATCAGACGGGTCATCCAGGTCCTCAGTCGACGCACCAAGAACAACCCCGTCCTCATCGGAGAACCCGGGGTCGGCAAGACCGCCATCGTCGAGGGGCTCGCCCGACGCATCGCCGACGGCGACGTCCCCGAGGGCCTCAAGGGCAAACGGCTCATCTCCCTCGATGTCGGCTCCATGCTCGCTGGGGCCAAGTACCGCGGCGAGTTCGAGGAACGGCTGAAGGCGGTGCTCAAGGAGATCACCGACTCGGCCGGCGAGGTCATCACCTTCGTCGACGAACTCCACACCATCGTCGGCGCCGGAGGCGCCGAAGGCGCGATGGACGCCGGCAACATGATCAAGCCGATGCTCGCCCGCGGTGAGCTGCACATGATCGGGGCGACCACCCTCGACGAGTACCGCAAGTACGTCGAGAAGGACCCCGCCCTCGAGCGCCGGTTCCAGCAGGTCTACGTAGGCGAGCCGACCGTCGAGGACACCGTCGGCATCCTCCGCGGACTCAAGGAGCGATACGAGGTCCACCACGGTGTCCGCATCCAGGACTCGGCCCTCGTCTCCGCCGCAGTGCTCTCCAACCGCTACCTCACCAACCGTTTCCTCCCCGACAAGGCCATCGACCTCGTCGACGAGGCGGCATCCAAGCTGCGCATCGAGATCGACTCGATGCCGACCGAGATCGACATCGTCCAACGCCGGATCCTCCAACTCGAGATCGAACAGGTCGCCCTCGAGAAGGAGACCGACACCGCCTCCCGCGAGCGCCTCGACACCCTCCACGGCGAGCTGGCCGCGCTCAACGCCGAGAGCGCCGCGATGCGCCAACGCTGGGACGCCGAGAAGCAGGCCATCGACGCCATCCGGAACCTCAAGGAGGAACTCGAGCACCTCCGCTCCCAACTCGACCGCGAGACCGACCTCAACGTCGCCGCCGAGATCCGCTACGGGCGCGTCCCCGAACTCGAGCGACGGGTGGAGGAGGCGACCGGTCACCTCGACGCCCTCCAGGGTGAGAGCCGCATGCTGAAGGAGGAGGTCGACGCCGAGGACATCGCCGAGGTCGTCGCCAAGTGGACCGGGGTGCCGATGACCCGCCTGCTCGAGAGCGAGATGGCCAAGCTCATCCACCTCGAGGAGTCGCTGCACCAGCGAGTCATCGGCCAGGACGACGCGGTCACCGCGGTCGCCAACGCCGTGCGCCGCTCCCGGGCCGGGCTCTCCGACCCCAACCGACCGATCGGCTCGTTCATGTTCCTCGGTCCGACCGGTGTCGGCAAGACCGAGTTGGCGCGCGCCCTCGCCGAGTTCCTCTTCGACGATGACCGGGCCATGGTCCGCATCGACATGGGCGAGTACATGGAGAAGCACTCGGTGTCTCGACTCATCGGCGCGCCCCCCGGATACGTCGGGTACGACGAGGGTGGTCAGCTCACCGAAGCGGTCCGGCGTCGCCCGTACTCGGTCATCCTGCTCGACGAGATCGAGAAGGCCCATCCCGACGTCTTCAACGTGCTCCTCCAGGTCCTCGACGACGGCCGGCTCACCGACGGGCAGGGTCGCACCGTCGACTTCACCAACTCGGTGCTGATCATGACCTCGAACCTGCCCGGAGAGCCGACCGAGTACTTCAAGCCCGAGTTCATCAACCGGGTTGACGACATCATCCGCTTCCGATCGCTGACCGAGGACGACCTCCGCCACATCGTCGACATCCAGGTCGACCAGCTCCGCTCGCGACTCGCCGAGCGCCGCATCACCCTCGACGTCACGGACTCAGCGCTCGCCCGGATCGCCGCCGAGGGCTTCGACCCGGCCTACGGGGCGCGGCCGTTGAAACGGGTGATCCAACGCGAGATCGGTGACCGGATCGCCGTGATGATCCTCGAGGGGGCAGCCGTCGAGGGCGCCACCATCACCGTCGACGGTGGTGAGGGGTCCCTCGCCATCCGCGCCGCCTGATCAGGATCCGACCAGGCGCTCCTTCAACTCGCGCTTCAGGAACTTGCCGTTCGCGTTCTTCGGCAACTGCTCGTCGACGAACCAGACCCGGGACGGGATCTTGAACTTCGCGATGTGCTCAGCGAGGAACCCCTGCAGTTCCTCCGCGGTCAACTCCGCGCCGGGCCGGAGATGGATGGCGACACCGACCTCCTCACCGAGACGCTCATCGGGCACGCCGAACACGGCAGCCTCGGCGATCGCGGGGTGGTGGTAGATGGCGGCCTCGACCTCGGCCGAGTAGACGTTCTCTCCGCCGCGCAACACCATGTCCTTGGCGCGATCGACCAGGTGGACGAACCCGTCCTCGTCGATACGAGCGATGTCACCGGTGCGGAACCAACCGTCGCGGATCGCCTCAGCGGTCGCCTCGGGCCGGTTCAGATAGCCCTTGATCACGATGGGACCCCGGACGCAGAGCTCGCCGGTCACCTCCGGACCCCACTCCAGGTCGTCACCGTTCTCGTCGATGAGCTTCGCATCGCAGGTCGGCACGATCCGACCGCAGGAGGTCGGCTTCGAGACGTACACCCGGTTGGCGTTCGCGGTGACGATGCCGTGCGTCTCGGTCAGTCCGTAGCCGGTGGAGGGTGCCCCGCCGGCGAGGTTGTCGTCGATCTTCTTGACCAGGTCCGGTTGCAGCGCCGCGCCGCCACCGCCCATCCCCTGGATCGTCGAGGTGTCACGCGCCGCCCAGTCAGGGTGCATGAGCATTTCGCGGCTCATCGTCGGCACCCCAGAGAAGTTCGTGACCCCCTCCCGCTCGATGAGCTCGAGCGCCCGTCCGGCATCCCACTTGTAGGTGAGCACGATCTTGCCGCCGACGAGAGTGCAGGGCTGGAGGAGGCAGTTGTTGGCCGTCACGTGGAACAGCGGTGTCGGCGCCATGTACACCGACTGACCCCCGCCTCCACCGACCGGATCGGCGGCCGCGGGCCCGTCCAGATCGCCAGCCGCCTGGGCGCGAGCCTCGGCGGCAGCGCTGGTGAGACCCATGAACGCCAGGTTCATCACGTTGTGCACCGAACCCCGGTGCGTGAGCTGCGCCCCCTTCGGGAAACCGGTCGTACCGGACGTGTAGAAGATGCAGGCGTCATCGTCCGGATCGATCTCGACCGCCGGAAGCGCCTCGGGTGCCGACGACGGATCGACCACCGCCGACCAGTGAGCAGCATCGTCAGGCAGGTCGGCGTCGGTGCGCACCGCGATGACGTGCATCGGCGCGGTCGCGCGCAGACCATCCAGGATCGGCAGGGCGCGCTCGAGTCGCTCGCCGTCGCAGATGAGGACCTTCGGACGCGAGTCGGAGAGCCCGTACTCCATCTCCTCCGAGGTCCACCAGGCGTTCAGGCCGACGACTGCGGCGCCGATCGACACCGAGGCCCAGTAGGTGGCGACCCACTCCGGATAGTTCCGCATCGCGACCGCAACTCGATCGCCGCGGACCACGCCGAGATCATTCACGAGGTGCGCGGCCAGGGCACGCACGATCGCGCCCATCTCGGCGTAGGTGTACCGCTCGTCCTCGTAGACGACGTAGTCGCGGTCGGCGTAGCCACCAGCCAACTCCCACAGGAACCGCATCGACGGAGGGGCCTGGGTGAACACCCGCATCGGCACCCCTCTCACCTCGATCTCGCTCATCGCGAACTGACCGCCCTCGGCGGTGAAGTCATCCCAGGTGGCGAGGTAGTGCTCGATCATGGGGAGCATCTTGGCCGCCCCGCATGACGGGCGCCACATCCGCAACTCGGAGTGCCCTACCGACGGGTGGTCACCGCTCCGACTCAGCCCGCGAGATGGAGCCGGACCAGGTCGCGCAGACGCTCGATGCCATCACCCTTGGTCGAACTCACCCACACCACGTCACCCGGATCGAGTTGGCACCCCTCGGCCAGGTCGCGCTTCCGGGCCGGGCGCTTCGATGACTTCACCTTGTCGGACTTCGTCGCCACCACCGTGTGGGGTATCTCGTTCTCGCGGAGCCAGTCGAGCATCTGGGCGTCCAACGGGGTCGGACCGATCGCTCCGTCGACGAGGACGAACACCATCACCAACGTCTCCCGGTCGAGGAGATACCCCTCGATCATCTCCGGCCAGTCGCGGCGGACGCGCTGGGGCACCTTGGCGTAGCCGTAGCCCGGCAGATCGACGACGGTTCCGCCATCGGCGTGCGAGAACACGTTGATCAACTGGGTGCGCCCCGGGGTGTTCGACACCCGCGCCAGTTGACGCTGCCGCGCGAGGGCGTTGATGAGCGACGACTTGCCGACATTCGAGCGACCGACGAAGGCCACCTCGGCCCCATCCTCGACGAGGTCGCGAACCCGTGTCGCCGAGCGAAGGAACTGGAGACGGAGCGGCGGTGATGCCACGGTTCAGCCCGACACCAGGGTTGCGAGAGCCCACACGGCCGCCACCAGACCGATCAGGGCGAAGACCACACTGCGGATGATCGGGGGCCTCGGTGCCGGCTCGGAGGAACCCTCCACGGTCGGCGGGCGCACCAGAGCGAGCCCGTGACCGACGAACAGGGCGCCACCGAGAGCGAGCATCATCCAGGCCAGGAGGTCCTCTCCAAGGAACATCGACCCATCTTGGCAAGCCACACTGTGTGCATGGGGTTCCACCACATCGCCCTCGCCACCCGAGACACCGAGGCGACCCATCGCTTCTACACCGACGTGATGGACTTCGAGTTGGTCAAAGTCGTCGCCTCTCCGACACCGGGCGACTCCGGTGGGTGGTCGAAGCACTTCTTCTACGACACCGGTGACGGTCCGATGATCGCCTTCTGGGAGATCCACGATCCCGACATCGGCGAGGACTTCCCCACCGACATCAACGCGGCTGCCGGCCTGCCCTGGTGGGTGAACCACGTCGCCTTCGACGCCCCGACCCGCGCGGCCCTCGACGAGCATCGGCGCCGATGGACCGACCACGGCCACACCGTCATCGAGGTCGATCACGACTTCTGCACCTCGATCTACATCCGCGACCCGTCCCAGAACCTCGTCGAGTTCTGCCTGACCACCCGCGACTTCACCGAGGAGGAACGGCGCGGCGCCCAGGCGCTGCTCCGCGACCCGTCGCCGGAGTTCGAGAGTGAGAAGGGCGTCGTGATCCACCAGCCGACCGGACCCGCGTGAACGCGGTGGCCTCCCCGCGCGACATCGCGAACCTGCTCCGCGACTCGCGGGCCACCCTCGTCGCCGACGGGGAGCGGCTCGACATGTCGGAGGTGCTCGAGCGGGCCATGTCCTTCGGCCACTCGCTCCTCGACTCCGGGGTGGAGCCCGGCGACCGCGTCGCCCTACAACTTCCGAACGGCCTCGACGCGACCCTCGCCATCCTCGGAGCGGGTGTGGTCGGTGTGTGCACCGTGGCGGTCAACACCCGCTACTCCGAAGCCGAGGCCGAGGACCTCATCCGACGGTCCGGGGCCAGGCGGGTGCCGCCACCGTCCGCAACGACGACCGCTCCGCGCGACCCGGACAACACCGACCTCGCCGAGGCCCCCTTCGTGGTGTTCACCACCTCGGGAACGACGAGCACACCGAAGATGGTGTTGCACCATCAGTGGAGCATCGTCGACCACGCCCACGATGTCGTCGGCCGGTTCGGTCTCACAGTCGACGACGTCGTGCTCGTCGCGTTGCCGCTGTGCGGCACCTTCGGCCTGACGTCGATGATGGGAGCCCTCGCCGCCGACGCCACCGTCATCGTCGAAGCCTTCGATGCTGAGGCGACCGCCGCCACCATCGAGCGCGAGCGGGTCACCTGCATGAACGGCAGCGACGACATGTTCCACCGGCTGCTCGAGACCGGGCGCGATCTGTCAAGCGTGCGTCTTGGCGGTTACGCCCGGTTCAACTCGAGTCTCACCGATCTCGTCGAACGAGGTGACCGGGCAGGCATGACACTCACCGGCCTCTACGGGATGAGCGAGGTGCAGGCCCTGTTCTCGCTCCGCGACCCGGATGGCGCGGCCGCGCAGCGCTGCCGGCCCGGTGGCACCCTCACCTCCGCAGCAGCCTCGTATCGGATCGTCGACGGCGAGTTGCAGGTGCGGGGCCCGAGCCTCTTCGCCGGCTACCTGGCCGAGGGCGGTGACGCCATCGACGACGAGTTGACCGGTCGACACCTCGACGACGGCTGGTTCCGAACCGGTGATCTCGCGACCGCCGACGACGACCGCACCTTCCACTACGAGTCACGACTCGGCGACGTCCTCCGTCTCGGCGGGTTCCTCGTCGCCCCCGAGGAGATCATCGAGGTGATCACCTCGCTTCCGGACATCCGCGAAGCGCAGGTGGTCGCCGTGGAGCGGCCCGGCGGCACCCGACCGGTCGCCTTCGTGATCACCGGCAGCGGTGAGGAGGCCGACGCCGAGGCCGTCATCGCCACCTGCCGGGATCGACTCGCCCGCTACAAGGCGCCGGTCGCGGTGTTGACCGTGCACGAGTTCCCGGTGACCGACGGCCCGAACGGGGTGAAGGTGCGACTGACCGAGTTGCGCGACATGGCCGCCGCCGCGCTCAGCGACGACTGACGACCCTCAGCCCGAAGTCGAGCGGGAGAACTTCCGGGTGGCCAGCGCCGAGAACACCGCGATGAGCCCCACCGACCACGCCAGCGACCACCAGGCGTCGTCGCCGACCGGGTTGCCGTTGTAGAGGGCGCGGGCCGCGTCGGTGACGAGGGTGAACGGGTTCGCGTCCGCGACCGGTCGCAGCCATCCGGGCATCGTCGACGGATCGACGAAGGCCGAGGAGACGAAGGTCAGCGGGAACATCCAGATGAACCCCGCCGAGTTGGCGGCCTCGACGGAGGTGACGCTCAACCCGATGATCGCCTGCACCCAACTCAGCGCATAGCTGAAGAGCACCAGCAGCACCGTCGCGACCACCGCGTTCCATGCCCCGCCGGTGAAGCGAAAGCCGATGGCCAACGCCACGACGATCATCACCGCGAAGGTGAACAGGTTGCGGACGAGATCCGACACGGTGCGCCCGACAATCACCGCCGAGCGGCTCATCGGCAGCGACCTCAACCGATCGACCAGACCCTTCTGGAGGTCATCGGCGAGACCGATCCCGGTGAAGGCGGAGCCGAAGACGAGGGTCTGGGCGAAGATCCCGGGCATGAGGAACTGGTCGTAGTCGTCGAATCCGGGGATCACGATCGACCCGCCGAAGACGTAGACGAAGAGCACCAGGAACATGATCGGCTGGATCGCGGCGAAGATCAGCAGCTCGATGTTGCGGGGGATGATGCGGAGATGGCGCTCCGCCTCAACCCAGGAGTCGCGGAGCATCCAGACCACCCGTCGCATCACGACTCCTCCTCCCCGGCCGCGTGACCGGTGAGCACCAGGAACACGTCGTCGAGCGACGGCTTGCGGACCTCCACGTCGAGGACGTCCACACCGGCATCATCAAGAGCGCGGATCACCCCAGGCACCACGCCGTCACCGGCAGTGATGGGCGCCGTGAACCCGACATCGTCGGCGTCGACATCGACGGGACCGGTGCACAGCGGCGTGAGCGCGCCGAGCGCCCGGTCGCGGTTCTCCGGACGGGCGATACGGACGCTGAGCAAGGCGCCACCGATACGGGCCTTGAGTTGCTCGGGGGTGCCCTCCGCGATGACCCGCCCGTGATCGATCACCACGATCTGCTCAGCGAGACGATCGGCCTCCTCGAGATACTGGGTGGTTAGCAACACCGTCGTGCCGTCGGCCGCCAACTCGGAGATCACGTCCCACATACCGAGACGGCTGCGCGGGTCGAGCCCAGTGGTGGGCTCGTCGAGGAACAGGACCGATGGCTCGGCGATGAGGCTCATCGCGATGTCGAGACGCCGACGCATGCCGCCCGAGAAGCCCTTCACCACCCGATCGGCGGCATCGGCGAGGTCGAACCGCTCGAGCAGTTCGGAGGCGCGCTCCCTGACCCGCGGTCGCGGGAGATGGAAGAGACGGCCGACGTAGTCGAGGTTCTCGCGGGCGGTGAGACGCTCCTCGACAGCGGCGTACTGGCCGGTCAGACCGATCCGTTGGCGCACCGCATGAGGATCGGCTACCACATCAATGCCGTCGATGCGCGCCTCACCGGCATCGGGCGTGAGCAGGGTGGTGAGCACCCGGACCGAAGTCGTCTTGCCGGCGCCGTTCGGACCGAGCAGGCCATAGACGGCACCGGTGGGAACGCTGAGGTCGACCCCATCGAGGGCGACGGTGTCGCCGAAGCGCTTGACCACGCCGCGCATCTCGACGGCGGGGCTCTGCGACATGGTCACTGTCTACCGGTGATGGCACCGAGAGTGACGTACGGAGACGGGCGTCACCTCGCGTGAAAGGTCAGACCCCGCGGGCCGCGTTGTCGAACCGGGTGTACTGGCCGAGGAACACGAGTCGCTTGGTGCCGATCGGGCCCGACCGGTGCTTGGCAACGATGACCTCCGCCGAGCCCTTGTCGGGTGAGTCGGGGTTGTAGACCTCGTCGCGGTACAGGAACATCACGACGTCGGCGTCCTGCTCGAGGGAGCCCGACTCGCGCAGGTCAGCGAGCATCGGTCGCTTGTCGGAGCGCTCCTCGAGACGTCGACTCAACTGGCTGAGCGCCAGGATCGGGACCTCCAACTCACGGGCGAGGATCTTCAGGTTCCTCGAGATCTCCGACACCTCGAGTTGGCGGTTCTCGACGTAACCGCCGCTCGTCATCAGTTGGAGGTAGTCGATGACGATCAACGAGAGGCCACCGGCCTTCGCCTTCAGGCGCCGTGCCTTGGCGCGGATCTCCATGACGGTCACACGCGGGTTGTCATCGAGGTAGAGCGGGACCTCGAGCCTCCCGATCGCCTTGCCGATCCGGCTCCACTCGGTGTCCTGGAGTTTGCCGGTGCGGAGCTTCGACGAGTCGACGCGAGCCTCGCTGGAGAGCACGCGCTGGGTGAGTTCCTGGTGGCCCATCTCGAGTGAGAAGACCATGACCGGCTTGTCGGAAGCCCGCGCGACATGCGTCGCGACGTTCAGCCCGAACGCGGTCTTGCCCATGGCGGGGCGCGCCCCGACGATGTAGAGGGCGCTCGGCTGCAACCCGGAGAGGATCTCATCGAGATCGTTGAAACCCGTCGGGACCCCGGTGACGGTGTCACCTCGCTCGTAGGCGTTCTGGATGTACTCCATCACCTCGTCGAAGAGGTCCTCGAGTGGACGGGTGGTGTCGGTGACCCGGTCCTCGGCCACCTGGAACACCCGAGTCTCCGCCTCGTCGAGGGCCTTGGTCACGTCGTCGGGCTCGCCGTAGGCGATCTCGGCGATGTCGCCGGCGACATGGATGAGACGACGGAGCATCGCCGTGTCCTGGACGATCTTCGCGTAGTGCCCGACGCTCGAGATGGCCGGCGTGGTGTTCTGCAACTCGACGAGACCCTCGATGCCGCCGACCTCGTCGAGCAGTCCGTGACGTCGCAACTCGTCGGCGACGGTCACGGTGTCGGCCGGGTTGCCCGCCGAGAACAGCGCGCGGATCGCGTCGTAGATGTGCTGGTGGGCCGGTCGGTAGAAGTCGTCCGAGTTCAGACCCTGCTCGGAGACCGCCGCCATCGCCTCCGGGGCGAGGAGGAGGGCACCGAGGACTGACTCCTCGGCCTGCAGGTTGTGCGGAGGGACTCGGCCCGCCGATCCACGGGGACGGTTGTCCACACGACGGTCCCGACCGCGAGATGAACGGCGGATAGGAACCGGTGAATCCCCGGTGAAGTCGTCATCGTCGAGTGGGGGGAAGGGTGATTCGTCGGACATCAGATCACCACTCTTCCAGCACAGGCCTGTGGGAAGGAAGGGGCAAAACCCTGTGGATTACCCTGTGGACAACTCGGTCGAGAGCGCGTGGGAGGGCGAACCCGGACCCGAGATCTGGGAGCGTCGGCACGGGGTCGGCGCCACCGGAGGTGGTGCCGACCCCACCGAACATCAGGCCGGGGACACCTCGATGGTGACCGGGAAGGACACCTCGGGGTGGAGGACCGCGCGGACGACGTGCTGTCCCACGGTCTTGATCTGCTCGTCGATCTCGAGTTGCTTGCGGTCGATCTCGACCGACGTCTGCTCAGCGATCGCCGTCGCGATGTCAGCCGCGGTGATCGAGCCGAAGAGCTTGCCCTCGGCACCGGCCTTCGCGGTGAGCGCGATGACCGTGGGCACCAGGGTGGAGGCCACGGTCTGGGCGGCCTCGCGATCGCTGGCATCGCGGAGGTCGCGAGCGCGACGCATCTTGGCGGCCTGTTCCACGGCGCCGTCGGTGGCGACGATCGCCTTCCCCTGCGGGAGGAGGTAGTTGCGGGCATAGCCGTCGGCGACATCGATGATGTCGCCGCGCTTGCCGACGCCCTGCATGTCAGCGCGGAGGATCAACTTCATGATCAGACCTCCTCGGACTCGGTGGCGACGGCGGCCACTTCGGCCTGGTCGTCCACGGTCTCGTCGGTGGACTCGATGTTGTTCTCCTCGACCGGCGCGCTCGAGGTGTCGCGGGTGTCGACATCGCTCGGACGGCCACGGCGGTCGCCGTCGCGGCCGCGGCCCTGCCGCCCGGTGGAGGCGACGCGACGCGCGTACGGGAGCAGCCCCATCTCACGGGCGATCTTGATGGCGTTCGCCACCTCGCGCTGCTGCTGCACGTCGTTGCCGCTGAGGCGCTGACCGCGGATCTTGCCGCGATCGCTCATGAAACGGGTGAGGAGGTCGACGTCCTTGTAGTCGACGTACTCGACCTTCTCGATGACGAGCGGGCTGGTCTTCTTCTTGAACTTGCGGGGGTTCGCGTCGCGGTTGCGCGCGCCACGCTGAGGCTTCTTCGCCATGTCGGATTCTCCTGATCGATTCGGGTGAGAGGGGTTGTCAGAACGGCTCTTCGTCGCCGTAGACGGGATCGGGGGCACGGCCGCCGCCGGAGGAACCTCCGGAGGAGCCACCTGAACCACCGCCGAAGTCGCCGGAGCGCTCGGTGCGCTCGACCTGGGCGGTAGCCCACCGGAGGCTGGGGCCGACCTCGTCGGCGATGACCTCGACGACCGAGCGCTTCTCGCCGTCGTTGGTCTCCCAGCTGCGCTGCTCGAGGCGGCCGGCGACGATGCACCGGCTCCCCTTGGAGAGGGTGGCGGCGGCGTTCTCGCCGAGGTCGCCCCAACACACGATGTTGAAGAAGGAGACCTGCTCCTGCCACTCCCCGTTGACCTGGTAGCGACGGTTCACCGCAAGCCCGAAGCTCGCGACGCCGCGTCCGCCGGTGGTGAACCGGAGTTCGGGGTCACGGGTGAGGTTCCCGATGAGGGTGATGCTGTTCGATGCCATGTTCGGCTCCCTTCGTGATGCCGCGTCAGGCGGCAGCCGTCATGCCGCGGCGATCGGCCTCGGCCTCGGGCAGACGGATCAGTTTGTGGCGGACGACGTCGTCGGCGAGACGGAGCGAACGCTCGAGTTCATCGAGGGAGCCCGCCGGGGCCACGCACTCGATGACGAAGTAGTACCCGGTCTCCTTCTTGTTGATCGGGTAGGCGAAGGGGCGCTTGCCCCACCAGTCGGGCTTGCCGTGGACCGAACCACCGGCGGCTGAGATCGCCTCGGTGGCGGTCTTGACCCAGGACTGGGCGACGGGTTCATCGACATCGGTGTCGACGATCACCATGAGTTCATAGGCACGCATCATCCGCTGCGTTGCTCCCTTCGGACGTGGCCCTCTCGGACCGTGGCCCCGGCGACTCGGCGGACGGGGCAGGGTGGATATGTCGCCGGCAGGGTATCGAACGCCGGACCGAATCGCTCATGGGCACCATCCTCGGTCCGGGGTGTGACACTCGCGTTCTGGGCGACGGCTTCAACCGGAACAGGGTCGGTCGGTCACCCGGAGGGTCGACCCCTCACCGATGCCGAGCGCGGCGAGACCGCCCAGCGGCGCCTCCACCGCCCAGCGGTACCCAGCCGCCGTCGGATACCGCTCGCACTCAGGTGTCGTGCACGGGGTCATGTCGTGGGCCCCCAGATACTCGCCGACGGCGTCGAAGTAGGCGATCGAGAGCGGGATGACCGTGTTCTTCATCCAGAACTGCCCACTCACCGGCGTCTCCTGGACGAACACCATCGCCTCGGCCGCGCCGAAGCCGGTCACCTCCATCATCCCCCTCGCCCGACGCTCCGGAGTGTCGGCGATCCACATGCAACTCTCCCGCATCGACCCGTCGGCCCCGGCCACCTCGACCGTCGACGACTCGAAACCCGTCGGCCCGGTCGATGACCCATCGGGTGATTCAGAGGTGGCGCACCCGAGCACGATGGCCGAGGCCAACCCGAGCGCTCCGAACCACCGCGGGGTCACAACGGGAGGACGCGCAGCAGGTGGTGCCATCGACACTCCGTGCAGGCCTCCACCACGTAGGCGCGGAGCTCACGCCCAGTCATCGAGAGCTGTCGGAGCTCTTTGGCGCTCGACACGCACCGGCCGTGCGCGGGCAGCCGATGACCGAAGACATACGTCACCAGCCGAAGGCGAGCCTCCTCGCAGATCGGGCAGTCCGTCTCGGTCTCGGTGCCGACATTGCGAGCCGCCCGAATGAGCTCGGGATGGGCGTCGCAGACCTCGTCCCGACGAAGACGGCCAAGGCGAACCTGATTGACGAGCATCCGCCTCGCCAGACGGTGATCCACGATCCCGCCGCGGTCCGGAGAACCGCGAAGCGCGCCAACCGAGAACGACATGGGCGCAGGGTAACCCAACGACCGACAGGCACGCCGAGGCGATCTCCTCGACGTCGCTCAGCCCCCGACGCCCTCGCGGACGATGATCTCCGCCGGCCGCGGCCGGCCGAAGAGGTAGCCCTGACCGCGGTCGCAGTTCAGCTCGCGCAACCTCGAGAGCTGGAGCGGCGACTCCACTCCCTCAGCGACGACCGTGACCCCAAGCGACCGACCAAGCTGCACCACCGCCTCAACGATCGTGGAGTCATCGTCATCAATGCCGAGGCCGGCCACGAACGAGCGGTCGATCTTGATCGCCTCGACCGGGAACCGCTTGAGATACGTAAGCGACGAGTACCCAGTGCCGAAGTCATCGACCGCGATGTGCACCCCCAGTTGCTCCACCTCACGCAACGCCGTGGTCGCCGCTCGCGCGTCGGTGAGCAACGCGGTCTCGGTGATCTCGAACCAGAGCGAATCCGCGTCGATACCGGAGTCCTGCAGTGCCTCGGCGACCCGAGCCGGGAAACTCGGATCCACCAGTTGCCGGCTGCCGACATTGACCGAGATGGAGCCCGAGGCGAAATCGAGACCCTCCTCCCGCCAGGCCGCGAGCTGCGACAGCGACGACCGCAGCATCGCCGCTCCGAGCTCAACCAGGAGGCCCGAGTCCTCCGCGAAGGCCAGGAAGTGCGCGGGGGTGAGAAGCCCCCGATCCGGATGCAGCCACCTGGCCAGCACCTCGAAACCGGTGGTGCGCCCCGATGCGAGATCAACGATCGGCTGGAAGTACGGCACGATCTCGCCGCGCTCGATACCGCGACGCAACTCCCCCGCCGTGCGGAGGTCGGCCACCTTCGCCTCATGTCCACCAGCCTCGAAGGCCTCGACGCAGTCACGGCCTCGGGCCTTGGCGCGGTACATGGCAGCATCGGCATCGCGCAGCATCTCCCCCGGGGTCATCCCGGCGTCGTGGTTCGTCGAGTAACCGACGCTCGCCGTCACGAAGAGCTCGTTGTCCCCGATCGTGATCGGAGGGTGCACCGCCGCCCGCAGACGCTCGGCGGCCACCGCCGCATCGACCGCCCGACCGCGCCCGTCGAGCACCACGACGAACTCATCCCCGCCGAACCGGGCGAGCACGTCACCCTCGCGCACCGCGGTCTGCAGACGCCTCGACACCTCCTGGAGGAGCTCGTCGCCGATCACATGCCCGAGGCTGTCGTTCACCACCTTGAAGTGATCGAGGTCGATGAAGAGGATCCCCACCGCCGAGGGCTGGGCCCCGGCGAGTCGCTGCTCGAGGATGCTCATGAGATAGGCCCGGTTCGGCAGGCGAGTGAGCTCATCGTGACGGGCGGCGTGCTGGAGTTGCTCCGCGGTACGACGCTGCTCGGTCACGTCCTCGATGTGGTTGATGGCGAGCAGCACCCCGTCGTCCTCGGAGACCGACACCCGGGTACGGGCCCACACCCAGGAGTTGTCCCGACGGCGGAACCGTTGGTCGAGTCGGTACGAGTCGACCAGTCCGAGTTCGAGGCGCGCCCGGTGGGGCTGGGCCTGCCGAACGTCATCAGGATGGGTGAACTCGCGCAGTGTGCGACCGACGAGGTCGACGACCGAGCGTTCGAGCATGTCGGCGAGCGACTGGTTGGCGTCGACGATCCGGCCGTCGTCGAGTCGCACGAGCGCCATGCCGGTCGGGGCCGACTGGAACGCCTGTTGGAAACGGTGGCGGGCCTGGTCGAGGGCCTCCCGCTCCTCCACCCCGCGCGCCCGATCCGTCCAACGCAACAGCAGGGTGTCGTCGGCACCGTGGTGCACGGTGATCGCCACCTCGACGTGCGCGCCGTCGGGACGCTCGACGCGGGCCTCCAACGCGACGTGCTCGATCTCGCCCCCATCGGAGGAGATGACATCCATCGCGAGCCAGTCGGCGAGCACACCCTGATCGGCGTCGACCAGCACCGTGTCGGCGTCGACCCCCAACAGATCGTCGGCCTCGCGACCGAGGAGGGCGCACGCCGACCGGTTCACCACCAGGATCCTCCCGGTCGAGTCGACCTCCATGACCGCCTCCGGCAGCGCGTCGAGCAGGTGCCGGGCCGGGTCGCGAGACCGGCCGGTCAGTTCACGGTGACTCGACCACCATCCGAGGGCGAGGACCAGCAGCACCGCTCCACCGGCGATCGCGACACCCAGCGCCACCTCATCGGCGACGATGAGCGCCGGGGCCGATGCGAGCGACGGACTCATCTCCGGCCGACCATCGGGGTCACCCGCGCTGCCCCGCGAACCACTGGTCGAGGCGCGCCCTGATCTCGGCATCACCGATGAGGCCCTCCTCCAGTCGGATGTCGAGAAGATGCTCCAGAGCACGACCCACCACCGGTCCCGGCGGCACGCCGAGGTGCTCCATCACCTGAGCACCGTCGAGCTCGGGGCGCATCGCCGCCAGCTCCTCCGCCTCAGCCAACTCGACGATCCGCTCCTCGAGCTCATCCATACGCCGGGAGAGCGTCCGGGCCTTCTTCTCGTTGCGGGTCGTGCAGTCACAGCGCGTCAGGACGTTCAGTTCGTTCAGCAGATCACCGGCGTCGCGCACATAACGACGGACGGCCGAGTCGCTCCAGCCGAGTCGGTAGGTGTGGAACCGGAGATGGAGTGCGACCAGGTCGACCACGGCCGCGACATCGTCATTCGAATACCGGAGTTCAGTCATGCGACGCTTCGTCATCCGGGCGCCGACGGCGTCATGGTGATGGAAGGTCGTGCCCTTGCCCTCGGCGTAGCCACGGGTACGAGGTTTGCCGATGTCGTGGAACAACGCCGCCAGTCGGACCAATCGGAAGTCGAACTCGGGGCGGTCCTCGGGTTGTTCGCGGAGAGGACGCACGTTCTCGATGACCGCGAAGGTGTGGGTGAGGACGTCCTTGTGCCGATGGATCGGGTCGTGCTCGAGACGCATGGCCGGCAGCTCGGGGAGGAACTGATCGGCGAGACCGGTCTCGACGAGGAACCAGAGACCGGCGGTCGGATGGTCGAGGGTGATGAGCTTGTCGAACTCGTCGCGGATCCGCTCGGCGGAGACGATCTCGAGACGCGGCGCCATCTCACGGACGGCAGCGACCAGGTCCTCGGTGGGCTGAAGGTCGAGACCGGCGAGGAAACGAGCGGCGCGGAGCATCCTCAGTGGATCGTCACTGAAGCTCACCTCAGGGCCGATCGGGGTGCGGAGCACACCGGTCATGAGGTCATGGGCGCCGTCGAAGGGGTCCACCAGGGTCGGGGTGTCGCCTCCGGTGACCTCCAACGCCATGGCGTTCACGGTGAAGTCGCGTCGTGACAGGTCCGTCTCGACGTCATCGGCGAAGACGACATGCGGTTTGCGTGACTCGTCGGTGTAGGACTCGGCGCGGAAGGTGGTGATCTCGAAGACCCGGTCCCCCGAACGCGCCCCGACGGTGCCGAACTTCTCCCCCTGATTCCAGACGGTGTCGGCCCAACCGCCGATGCACGACTTCACCGCATCCGGGCGGGCGTCGGTGGTCAGGTCGATGTCGAAGTCGGGTGAATCCGGATCGACACGGCCGATCATGAGGTCGCGAACCGAACCGCCGACGATGTACAGGCGGTGCCCCGCTTCACGGAAACGGTCCGCCAGAGGGGCGAGTTCGTCGAGGACGACGGCGAATCGATCGGGAACCATCTGATTCGGAGGCTACCTGCGCCCCACAGCGGGCCTCGGCAGCCCTCGAGCACTGCGCGGGCGTCGATCGCACTACCGTCGAACCCGGTGGACAGCTCGGATCGACTGCTCGTGGCCGACGGGCCACCCACAGCGCGGTCTCCCCGAGCGCGCACCGAGCGGGCATCCCTCGACAACTGGCCGTTCGATCCGTCCGTCGCCCTGCTCCAGCCGATCGACCACACCAGGATGATCCGCCCCGATGATGTCGCCGAACTGGTCGAACGGGCCATCACCGAGGGGCGCCGGGCTGTGAGGACCTCCGCGCTCTTCCCCGGCTCCGCCGCCTCGGTCATGGCGCACGGCTTCGAAGCCATCGACCACCTGGTCCTGATGCGCCGAACCCTCGACTCCCTCCCCTCGGTCGAGGGCATGGCCGAGAGCACTCGACCACGACGACTCGGGCGCAGCGGGATGCGGGACGCCGCCGCCATCGACGTCGCTGCCTTCGGGCCACTGTGGGGCCACGACCTCCGCACGCTCAACGCGACCCGAGGCGCGACCGCGTCCTCCCGCACACGCGGCGTGCGACGCGATTCGCGACTGGCTGGCTTCGTGATCGCCGGACGCACCGGACGGAGCGGCTACCTCCAACGGCTCGCCATCGACCCCGAGCGACGCCGGGAGGGCCTCGGACGGCTGCTCACCGTCGACGCGTTGCGCTGGATGCATCGGACGCGCTGCATCGACGTCTTCGTCAACACCTCCGAGCAGAACCAGGCAGCCCTCGCGCTCTACGGATCGCTCGGCTTCGACCAGCGACCCGAGCGACTCACCGTCGCTGAGATCGACCTCACCGGGGGAGCGTCCGCGCCGTGAGCCCCGACCGAGCACGTCGGGTCTCGACCGCCCCGTTGGTCGTCACCCTTCCGGTCGTCGGCCTCGCCCTCCTCGCCGTCGACACCGGCCAGTCCGCCTCCGCCGATGAGTCAGCACCCGTCGAGATGATGCTCGAGGACCTCGACTTCATCGTGGAGGACGCGCTCCGCCTCGAGTTCGTCGTGGTCGGTGACGCCCCCGACATCGCTCCACCCACCACGACGACCCTTCCCCCCGCCACGACATCGACGACCGTTCCCGATGACAGCCCGGAGAGCAACGGGGAGGATGCGGCGGACCCCGAGCCGACCGACTCGAGTACCTCGACCACGAGTCCCGACACCACGACGACGACCACAACCTCACTTCCCGACGAGCCAGGCGGTGACGGCGTCGTGGAGCCCGACGTCACGACCACCGTCCGCGTCGGCATACACCCCGCCATCGAGACCCGCGTCGGCGCCGCCGTCCTCCAGGCCGGCCCGGTCATACCGAGTGTGCTCGGCGAAGCACTCGACACCGTCGAGGTCGAGGCCTCCCGCTACGCGACGGTCGATGCGGACACCGGTGAGCGCCGACTCACCGTGACCACCCCGATGCGGGTGAGTGGTGCCAGAGGACCCACCCGAGCGGCGATCCTCGAGGCGCCGGGGCCGGGCCTCTACCCGATCACGGTGTCGGTACTCCGCGACGGCGAGTTGCTCGCCGCGCACCTCACCATGGTCGAGTACTCGCCGAGTGTCGGAGCCACCGACTGGCTCGGCCCTCTCGGCATGTCGGTGATCGCCGCGATCACCGAACCCGATCCGTCGACAATCACAAGCGCCCTGGTGTCGACCAGGAACGAGATCGACCTGCTCGGCCTGCTCGCGGAGCGAACCGAGGGACCGCTCACGGTGGCGATCCCGCCGTCGCTCGCGACCCGGGTCGCATCAGGCGATCCGGGCCTCGGGTCGACCGCTCCCCTCCTCCCGGGACTGCTGGCCGGCGACGAGTTGATCGCGCTGCCTCAGTTGCGCCTCGACCCCTCCGCCGCGGTTGACGCCGGTCTCTCCGAGCTCTTCACGACCGAGCTGAGCCTCGGTGCCGAGGTGATCGGCCAGGCCTTCCCTGACTCCGACGTGCGACGGACCGTCTGGTTCGCCGGACCCTCGGTGTCGTCCAGTCGGGTCACTCCCGAGGGCGCCACCCTCCTGCGCGACCTCGGGAACCAACTCGTCGTCGTCGACTACGAGGACTACAGCTCCTGGGAGGGGGCCGTCGCCAATCTCACCGACCCCACCCAGTTCGCCCGACTCCCCCGCACCGACGGAACCGACAGCCGGGTCGCGGTCATCGACCCGGTCAGCATCGAGCTCGAACCATCGTCCGCGACCCTCGGAGTCTCGACCGTCGATCGCGCCGTGCGAGTCCTGACCGAGATCTACGCCATCCGTCACCAACAGGGACCGGCGGATCGATCGATGATCCTGAGCGGGGTCGGATTCGGGGTGCCCGATGCCGGGGTGGTCGCCACCATCGAGCGGCTCACCAGCGCCGATCGGGCCGTCGAGTTCCGTCCACTGTCGGCCTCAGCGCTCACCACCGAGATCCAGCGGATCGGCGAGGACGATCTGTGGGTCCGATGGGCTGGAGGTCCCGAGACCGACCTCCAGCCGAGGGTCGCCGCCGCCGAGACGATCGCCGCCCGGATCACGGACGTCGCGCCGATGCTCCCCGACGGGGACGGCCGACCGGCCGCCTGGGCCGACCGACTCACGGGCACCTACTCGTCACTCGTCACCGCGACCGACGCCGCCGAAGCGGCCTCGGCGGTGTCGGCGGAACTCGATGCCATCACCGCCGCCATCTCGCTCCCGGAGGCACCGGTGTTCAACCTCACCGGAGACGGAACACCGCTCCCCGTGACCATCGAGAACTCCGGGGACACCCCGCTCGAAGTGATCGTGCAGTTGGTGTCGTCCCGCCTCGAGGTGCCGGCCGGGGAGCGGGTGGTTCTCCCTCCCGGGTCGACAACAGTGCGGATCGAGGTGTCCGCGATCGGCACCGGCACCTTCCCGGTCGTCGTCGAGGTCCGCTCGCCGACCGGCGCGCGCCTCGGACCGGAGGTGGTGCTCACCGCCCGATCGAACTCGGTGACCGGTCTCGGTCGCTCCGTGGCCGTAGGGCTCGCACTCGTCCTGCTGAGTTGGTGGCTCAGCCATCTCCGCCGCGCGCGCAGCACCCGCCTCGTCGCCCGTCTCGATGCATCGGTTGGCGCCCACCCCAGCAACGCCGCCCAGATCGAACTGCCCTTCGACGACACCGACGACGACGCTCCCCCTCGTCACGACGGTGATCCCGGGGCTGGATAGTGTCCCGGTCATGACCGTTCGAATCGTCACCGACAGCGCCTGCGACCTCCCCGACGAACTCCTCGACGAGTACGGGATCACCGTCGTCCCGTTGTCGATCCGCTTCGGCTCCGAGGAGCTCATCGACCGGGAGCAGCTCAGCGTCGGCGAGTTCTGGCAGCGGTGCGCCGCCAGTGAGGTGCTGCCCGAGACCGCCGCCCCGGCCCCCGGTCAGTTCGAGACCGCCTATCGCCGTCTTGCCTCCGAGGGCGCCAGCGCGGTCGTGGTCGTGTCGCTCTCGGGAGCACTGTCAGCCACGATCCAGAGCGCCGAGCTCGCCGCCCGTGGTGTGGCCGACGAGATCGACGTCCGGATCGTCGACTCACGGTCGGTCACCCTCGGCCTCGGCACGATGGTCCTCGCCGCCGCCCGTGCCGCATCGACCGGTGCCACCGCTGACGCGATCGTCGAGCTGGTCGGCGACATGTCGGCGCGGACCAAGGTGTTCGGCGCACTCGACACGCTCGACAACCTGAAGAAGGGCGGCCGCATCGGGGGCGCGAAAGCCCTGCTCGCCACCGCGCTCTCCATCAAGCCGATCATCGAGGTCGTCGACGGTGTGGTCGAACAGGGCGGCAAACAGCGCACCCGCTCCAAGGCCCTCGGTTTCCTCGTCGACAAGGTCGCCTCGTTCGGAGACAGCGTCGAGAACCTCGCCGTGCTCCACGCCGACTGCGACGACGTCGACTCACTCGTGACCCGTCTCCGAGAGGTCCACACCGGAGAGATCGTGGTGGGGCGGATCGGTCCGGTCATCGGCGCCCACGCCGGGCTCGGCACCATCGGAGTCGCATTCCAGACCCGGAACTGATTGACGGGCTCCACTCGGGGCCCGCAACTAGCGTGAGAGGCACTCATGTCCTCACCACCCGCATCCGAGGGTCCCGTCGACCACGCGGCCCGCGTCCTCGCCGACCGCTATCGGCTGGAGCGTCGCATCGGTCAGGGTGGGATGGCCGAGGTCTGGGTCGCCGTCGACGAGCAACTCGACCGACGCGTCGCCGTCAAGTGGTTGAAGCCGAACCTCGCGTCTGACGAGGTCGTGGCCGAGCGTTTCCGCCGAGAGGCGATCGCCGTCGCGCGGCTCAACCACCCGAACATCGTGACCGTGCACGACGTGTTCGAACACGACGGTCGTCAGGCCGTCGTCATGCAGTTGATCGAGGGACAGAGCCTCCGGCAGGTGCTCGACAACCGGAAGCGGCTCGGGCCCGAGTTGACCATCCACATCGGCGCGTCGGTGGCCGGGGCGCTCGATGAGGCGCACCGCGCCGGGTTCGTGCACCGCGATGTCAAGCCGGGAAACATCCTCTTCACCCAGGACGGACGGGTGCTGCTCACCGATTTCGGCATCGCCAAGGCGCTCGACAAGATCGATGAGGACCTCACCAGCGACAACGTGATGATGGGGACCGCCAAGTACCTGGCTCCCGAGCAGGTGCGTGGCCACCGACTGGACGGCCGCGCCGACCTGTACTCACTCGGACTGGTCCTCTACGAGTGTCTCGCCGGCCGAGTGCCCTTCCTTGGCAACAACGACGCCGAGACCGCGCTCGCCCGACTGCAGCGGGACCCGACCGACCTCGCCCACCTCCGACCCACCCTTCCGCTCGGCCTCGTCAACCTGATCCACAAGACCCTCGCGCGGAATCCGAGCCACCGGCCCGCTGCGGGCGCTGACCTCCGCAAGGAACTCATCGCGGTCGACACCACCCCACCGCACATCGACGGAACCCCGGTCGAGCCGCCCCCGGTGCGCACCGAGCCCCACCGCGACGCCAACGGCTCCCCGGTCTCTCCGGTGGTGCCTGCCGATGAGCGCGCCACCGACCGGGTCCCGACGACGAACCCTGAACCGGTCACCGCCGATCGCGATCCGTCCATCGCACCCGAGCCGGCCGCCGTGCCCCGCCGCGACGAGGTTCCAGCCGGACCGACCAACGACACCTCGACCATCCTCGGAGTGCCCCTGCCACCCAACTCGGGCCGCACCCTCGTGGTCGGGGGCCTCGTGCTCGCCGTGATCGCGACCCTCGCCGTCGTGCTGCTTCGGGAGCGCCCGCAGTCGGCCGACATCTCGCCGCTGCCCGAGGTGACAGTGGCGCCGATCGAGGTGGATCCCGGGCAACCGGTCCAACTCGACTCGGCCGCTGAACTCGCCGAGATGGACGAACCGGTGGCGGAGCTCGGCGCTCCGCAGGTGCGCGCATGGGATCCCTTCGGGGACAACAACTCCGAGAACGACGCACAGGCCGGCCTGGCCCTTGCCGACGACAGTCGCACGACCGCGTGGTCGACGGAGTGCTACGCCGACAAGTACATGGGCTCGAAGCTCGGAGTCGGACTCGTCCTGACCCTTCCGGCCACCTCCACCGGTCGACTCACCCTCGAGTCGCTCAACGCCCCGTTCCAGATCGATGTGATGTCGAGCATGGCCGCGGAGGCTCCGACCGACATCAACAACTGGGCGATGGTCGGCGACACCTCCTATGACACCGAGCCAGGTCAGTTGGTGATCGACGTGACCGTGCCGGCGAGTCATCTCCTCATCTGGCTCAGGGAGCTCGGCCCCGACGACGCCTGCAGTCGGGTCAATCCGTTCCGCGGTCGGATCGGTGAGATCGAGTGGTCCGCCGCCGGCTGAGCGACGATCCCGAGGTTCTGCTCCACGCCGCTCGACGCGGCGACCGGGAGGCACTTGAGGCGTTGCTGCGCTCGGTCCACGGACGGGTTCTCGCGGTGTGCCAACGGATGCTCCGCGACCCTCTCGATGCTGCCGACTGCACCCAGGAGGCCCTGGTACGGATCGTGCGAGGCATCGATGGTTTCGACGGGAGATCGTCGTTCTCCACCTGGTGCCACCGGGTCGCGGCGACCACAGCACTCGATGAGATCCGCCGGCGCGGTCGTCGACCGATGACCGTGCCCGAGACCACCACCGAGCCAGCCTCATCCACGACATCGCCCGAGGACTCCGTCATCACGACCGATGCCATGCGGGACATCGGGGACGTCCTCGCCACCCTTCCCGAGGAGTTCCGGCAGGCCGTCGTGCTGAGCGATGTCGCCGACCTCGACTACCCGACGATCGCGACGCTGCTCGAGATACCGGTCGGCACGGTGAAGTCAAGGGTCGCGAGGGGTCGGACGATGCTGAGGGAACGCATCGGGAACCACGGTGATGGTGGGCGACGTCGAATGGGAGAGGAGTGATGGAGATGGACGAGCGGCCGATCGACGACGGGAGCGACATCGAACCGTTGCCCGACGAGATCCTCGCTGAACTCCGCGCGGTTCCCGTCGACGAGTTGGCGCGCGAACGCGCGATCATCGCCGCGCTGGCCGAGGCCCCCCGAACGACCCGTCGCGCCGCTTCACCGCTTCCCCTCGCTAGTGCCGCGGCAGCCGTCGTCCTCCTGGCGGGCGGGGCCGTGCTGCTGAGCGCGCGCAGCGGGGACGACGCCGATCTCGCCATCGAGCAACAGGTCGCGATGGAGGCCGACACCGCCGAGGCGGTCGCCGCTGATCCGGCCGCGGATCAGCCCGCCGAGTCGGCCTCACGTGAGATCGATGACGAGGCCGCCGAGGAGCTCACCACCACCTCCGAGGAGTTCGATGCCGAGGAGACGGAGTCCGCGGCGATGGACGAGGTGCTCACCGCCGAAGCCGACGACGTCATGATCGACCCGGAGGGGGCGATCGTCCCCGAGGAGCTCCTCGACGAGGCGTTCGCAGCACTGAGCGCCATCCAGGCCGGAGAGCTCGATCCTCCGGACACCGACTGCGTGATGATCGGAGGAGGACCGGTTGCCGTGACACGGTTCCGGGGTGTCGAGGTCGTCCTCTTCCTCGATCTCGCGAACGCCACCGTCACCGCGCTGTCGGTCGAGGACTGCTCGTTCGTCGTCGACCTCCGCGCCGACTCCTGAGCAGTTCCGACGCCGACAGACCGCCGCTACAGTCGCCTCATGGCCGGTACCCCGTTCACGAACCCGGACTGGGCCGAGGAGACCACCGAGCAGATCGACCGACTGGTCGGCGTCGTCCGCGACCGGGTCACGAACAACATCATCACCGTCGTCCGGACCATCGTCTTCGGTCTGCTCGGCGCCCTGCTCGGCATCGCGATCGCGGTGATCGGGCTGATCCTCGCAACCAGGGGCCTCCAGGTGCTCATCGCGCTGGCGGTGTCCGAGGAACGAGCGGTCTACATCAGTTATCTCCTGCTCGGCGCGATCCTCGTCGTGGGCGGCTCGGCCGCCATGCGGCGACGCTCCGGCACCCCCTGACATCCGAGGAGCTCCATGTCCACTCCCCCCAACGACATCCATCCGGTCATCATCATCGGATCGGGCCCCGCCGGACTCACGGCCGCCATCTACACGGCCCGGGCCTCGCTCACGCCGCTCGTGATCGAGGGCGAACCGTCCTCGACCAGCGACCAACCCGGCGGTCAGTTGATGCTGACGACCGAGGTCGAGAACTTCCCCGGGTTCCCGGAGGGGGTCATGGGTCCGGAGTTGATGGGGAACTTCCGCGCTCAGGCCGAGCGTTTCGGCGCGGAGTTCATCACCGAGAAGGTGACCTGCGTCGACTTCTCCGAACGGCCGTTCCGCGTCTGGATCGGCGACGACGAGCACCGGGCGCAGTCGGTCATCGTCTCCACCGGTGCTCGGTCACTGATGCTCGGCCTCGAGGCGGAGCAACGACTCATCGGCCACGGACTCTCCACCTGCGCCACCTGCGACGGCTTCTTCTTCCGCGGGCACGAGATCGCGGTCGTCGGTGGCGGCGACTCGGCCATCGAGGAGGCGACGTTCCTCACGAAGTTCGCCGACAAGGTCACCATCATCCACCGGCGCGACGAGTTCCGCGCCAGCAAGATCATGCAGCAACGGGCCTTCGACAATCCGAAGATCGACATCCTGTGGAACCACACGGTCACCGAGATCAACGGGGCGGATCGCGTCGAGAGCATCGAGGTCACCGACACCGTTACGGGCGCCGTCTCAACGATGGATGTCACCGGGGTCTTCATCGCCATCGGCCACCGTCCGAACACCGACCTGTTCACCGGAGTCCTCGACATGGACGACACCGGCTATCTCGAGACCGTCCCCGGCTCGAGTCGCACCAACATCGAGGGCGTGTTCGCCTGTGGTGATGTCCAGGACCACACCTACCGTCAGGCGATCACCGCCGCCGGTTCGGGTTGCATGGCCGCCATCGACGCCGAGCGTTGGCTGGAGACCCAGCACGCCTGAGGCCGTCCGGTCCGGCTGGTGGGCCGGGGTCTAGGATCTCTGCGACAGGAGGCATGACATGGCGACGATCAATCTGACGACGAGCACCTTCGACGAGACGATCGGTGGTTCGTCGGTTCCCGTGGTGGTCGACTTCTGGGCCGAATGGTGCGGCCCGTGCAAGCAGATCGCGCCGATCCTCGACGAGATCGCCGAGGAGAACGCCGGTCAGGTCACGATCGCCAAGCTGAATGTCGACGAGAACCCTGACATCGCGATGCGCTATCAGGTGATGAGCATTCCGACGATGCTGTTGTTCTCGGGTGGCGAGATCCGTCGTCGGATCGTCGGCGCGAAGAGCAAGAGCGCCCTGCTGCAGGAGTTCGACGAATTCCTGAGCGGTTCCCACTGACCCCCGGGGCCGCCGGAGAGGCGGTCCGCGATCTGCAGCGACGACTCGCCGCCCTCGGACTCTCGGTCTCGAACGTCGAGCTCGGCCGTTTCGGGTCGTCGACCGAGGAAGCCGTCAGCGAGTTCCAACGCTCCCGGCACCTAAGCGTCACGGGCATCTGTGATGCCGCGACATGGGCGGCCCTGGTCGAGGCCGGATGGCGCCTGGGTGAGCGACTCCTCCATCTGACCGCTCCGAACCTTCGCGGGGATGATGTGGTCGACCTGCAGGGAGCACTGACCCGTCTCGGGTTCGACTGTGGCCGCGTCGACGGGATCTTCGGACCGGACACGGAACGCGCCCTCAGCGACTTCCAACGCAACTCGGGTCTTCCGAGCGACGGAGTGTGCGGTAAGGACACCGTGGAGGCGCTCGACCTCCTCCGCCGTCAGAGCGGGAGCGGGCCCGGGGCCGTGGCGTTGCGCGAGCTGGTCACCATGGCGAGCGGTGACCGGAACTTGGAGCACCTCCGGGTCGTGGTCGGGCACTTCGGCGGCCTCGGGGCGCTGGCTCGCCAGGTGGTGCTCGCCCTCCGTCAACGGAGTGCGACCGTCCTCGCCGCCGAGCAGGTCGACCCGATCGAACAGGCATTGGTGGCCAACCGCGGAGTCGCCGACGTCTACGTCGGCTTCGAGTCGTCTCCGGAGTCGTGTTCGATCATCCACCACTTCGCGGTGGCGGAGTTCGAGTCGGTGGCCGGTCGAACGCTCGCTGAGGTAATCGCCGATGAAGCGGTCCGCTCACCGATCCACCCGACGGTGGCCGGGGTACGGATCCCGATCCTGAGGGAGACGGTCATGCCCGCGGTGCTCTGGCGCATCGGACCGGTCGAGGCGCTCACGGGTTCCGCTCCGGAGATCACGCGGCACGTCGTACGTGGTCTCGTGCGGTGGACCGATACGCACTCAGAGAACTGATGTTCTCACAAAGAACATGTGTTCCCTGTGATCTGGTGGTTATCCACAGGTTTCTCCACTTAGTGTGAATAAACCCAAACTCGAGGTTCAGAACCCTTGATCTCGACCTGATGGTGTCGGAGCGGGCTTAGACCGGTCGGAATCGGTCTCAGGAACCCTCACCGATCATCGCGCGGTAGATGCGTTCGAGATCCGGAAGGTCGGCGAAGTCGATCGTCACCCGGCCGCGTTTGGCCGTCATGTTGATCGACACCCGAGTCTCTAGACGATCCGCGAGCAACTTCTCGAGCTCGAGGAGGCCGGGGGGTCGGAGGCGCGTCAGGGGCGCGAGTCCCGCACCGTCGATCTGGTCGGGTTCGGGCGTGCCGCCACCTCCCGAGGCCTCCCGGACCGCCTCCTCCACCGCGCGGACCGACCACTTCTCCTTCACCGCGCGTTTCGCGAGGGACTCCTGCTGGGATCGATCAGGGGAACCCAACAGGGCGCGAGCGTGCCCGGCGGTCAACTGGCCCGTCTCCACGAACTGCTGCACCCCGGGCGGGAGGGAGAGCAACCGAATCGTGTTCGTGATCGACGCCCTGCTCTTACCCACTCGGGAGGCGACCGCGTCGTGGGTCAGGTCGAAGTCATCGATGAGTTGCTGGTACGCCATCGCCTCGTCGAGTGGGTTCAACTCCTGGCGCTGCAGGTTCTCGACGAGCGCCTGCTCCACGGATGAGAGGTCATCCCCGGTCCGAACGATCGCCGGAATGACGCTGAGCCCAGCTCGCTTCGAGGCGCGGAGCCGACGCTCCCCCGCCACCAACTCGTAGCCGGAGTCGATGGGCCGGACCACCACGGCCTGGATGACGCCGTTGTGCTTAATCGACGCCGCCAGCTCATCGAGAGCCCCCTCGTCGAACGTCCGCCTCGGCTGGAAGGGGTTGGTGCTGATCTCCTCGATGGGAAGCTCCGTGTAGTACGGGGAGTCGCCACCTTGACCGAGGGTCTCCTCAGCACCGGTCGGGATGAGAGCGCTCAGGCCGCGAGCGGGCTTACTGCTTCGTGGCATCGTGTACCTCCTGTGCGATGTCCCGGTAGGCGATGGCGCCTCGGGACGACGGGTCGTAGAGCGTGATCGGTTGGCCGTGGCGAGGAGCCTCCGACAGGCGGACGTTGCGGGGCACCACCGTTCTGAGCACCTTGTCACCGAAGTGCTCTCGGATGTCGGTGACCACCTCCTCGCTGAGTTTGGTCCGCGAGTCGTACATGACACAGGCGATGGTGGAGATCTCCAGTCCGGGGTTCAAACCGCTGGTTCGGATGCGACCCACGTTGGTGATCAACTGCCCGACGCCCTCCAGTGCGAAGTACTCGCATTGGATCGGGAGCATCACCTCATCAGCCGCCGCGAGTCCGTTCACGGAGAGCAGGCCGAGGCTTGGGGGACAGTCAATGAGGACGTAGTCATAGTCGTCGATCACACTGTGGATGGCGTTCCGCAACTGGAGTTCTCGATTGAAGGTCGACACCAGTTCGATCTCGGCGCCGGCCAGATCAAGGCTGGCTGGAGCGACGAACAGATTCCTCACATCGGTCGGCTCGACACAGTCCTCCATGGACACCCCGTGAAGCAGGACGTGGTACATCGAGTGCTCAAGGGATCGGGTGTCGAGTCCAAGACCACTCGACGCATTTCCCTGGGGGTCGAGGTCGACGATGAGTGTCCGGAGACCCATGTCGGCGAGCGACGCCCCGACGCTGATCGTGGTGGTGGTCTTCCCGACGCCACCCTTCTGGTTCGCTATCGCGATCACCCTGGGCAGGGTCTTAGCCGAGCGTGACTCAGTGGGGGAGTTCGGGGTGTCACTCATGGTGACTACATCCTGCCTGTTCGGCTGGCCGCAGACAAGCATTCCAGTGGTGTTTCACGTGAAACCCTCGATCGGCGCTTCAGGTGTGGTGTTCCACGTGAAACACATGTGTGTGCCCCTGATCACTGATGTGGCCCACGGTCAGGTTGGGTTCTTGGTGAGCACCGCGATGCCGCTCTCAACGCGGACGAGGTGTAGACCCGTGATCGGCCCGACCTCGCGCCAACGTTCCCCGGATGAATTCGGTGGCTCCGACACGAGAAGGGTTCCGTGATCGTGGAGGTAGTGGGCGGCTACCACGGCTGTCTGCAGAGGGGTCCCGAAACTCCTCGCGGTCACGGTGTCGAAGTCGCCCGACAGGATCGACGATGCTCGGTGGTGGTCGATGTCAGCACACTCAACGGTCACTTGGGATTCGATGCCCAGTCGGGCCACCTGTCGACGCAACACGTCAACTCGCTTCTCCCGCCGCTCAATCAGGGTGATCGAGATGTCCGGTCGCATCACCGCGATAACGAGGCCGGGGAGTCCTCCTCCTGATCCCAGGTCGACCAGACGGGAGGTTCCACGTGGAACACATTTCGCGAAACGGGAACAATGATCGATCTCCGCGTCCAGATCTTGGGCTGAAATGACACCGAGGCGTTGCGCGATGCGCAACGCCTCGGTCAGTTCGTCCCGGTCAGGGGCGCTGTGATCAGAGGAGGTCACTCGACCAGCCTCGCATGTGTCACTCAGGGATGACGAGCACCCTCCGGTCGGGATCCTCACCCTCTGATCGACTGGTCACCCCGTCGATCTCAGCGAGCACGTCGTGGAGGACCTTGCGATCCGCGGACGACATGGGGTCGACCGCCACAGCGCGCCCATTCTCCTTCACCCGTTCCGCGATCTGCTTCGCGAACGCCTCGAGGCTGGTCCGGCGTCGCTCGCGGTACTTGGCGATGTCGATCCGGAGATGGGTGTCATGGTCGCCGAGACGTCGCTGCGCGGCCACCCTGACGAGGTCCTGGATGGCCACCAGGGTGCGGCCGCCGTGCCCGACCATGAGGCCGAGTTCAGAACCATTGACGGTGACCTCGAGATCAGTCTCCTCGCGGTGCAGTTCAACCGACGCCTCCACACCGAAGGCCTTCGTCAGACCATCCATGAACGAGACGGCCGCATCACCGACCAAGGCAGGATCGACGGGATCACCGGAACGCTCCTCACGTTGGTTCTGGCGACCGTTGCCACGACCCGATGAGCGTCCCTGGCCTCCGGATGAGCGCTCCGAGGAGTCGGTGCGCTCCCGGCTCTGGTTCTCGTTCTGCTGGGACGAGTTCGACTTCGCCGGACGAGTGTTCTTGCGGTCACGCCCTCGACGGCGATCGACCTTCGGTCGCACCTCCGCCGGCTTGACGCGGGCGCGGATCCGGGCCTCACCCCTCGTCTTCCCGAAGAGTCCGTTCTTGGGCTCCTCGAGCACCTCGACATCGACCTCATCGACATCGACTCCAAGGCGGTCGAGTGCCTGCTCGGTGGCCTCCTCGATCGTCTTTCCTGTTGTCTCCACCCACTCCATGGGTCCTCCATTCATGTTCTCGGCGGTTTCCCGCCGGTCCTGAGATCGCAGTGGATCAGCGTTTCCGGTTGCCACCGGGACGCTTCAGATCGGCGCGGCTCGCGGCGCCACCGGAGGGTCGTGAACCCCCGGTTCTCTTGGTCGGCTGGGGTTTGCCGCCGGGACCTCCGGTCGGCCGGCCGCCCTTCTTCGAGTCCGACTTCGCATCGGTCGTGGACGCGGTCTTCGACTCCTTGCCTTTCGCTTCCGCGCCGCCGGAGAGCTCCCGTCGAGCCTGGGCGAGGAGTCCGCCACCACCATCGGACTTGGACAGCTCGCGTGCCTTCTGACTGGCGGCCTGAGCCTGACGGCCGAGGGATTCATCGCCCGCGTAGAAACGCCTCGTGATGTAGGCCTGCACCACGATCCGGAGGATCGACTGGACGATGTAGTAGACGACGAGGCCCAGCAGGAAGAAGATCTGGAACACCGCGAAGAACACCGGCAGGTACTGCATGAGTTTCTGCTGGGTCTCCGACATCGTCGGGCTGAGGGTCGCTCGGGCTGCCACCATCCGCTGCTGGAAGAAGTAGAGAAGCCCGAGGATCGCGACGAGACCGGCGTAGAGCAGACCCCGGCCGAAGTTGTCCCCCAACATGATCTGCGCGGACCTCGACAGGTCGAGTCCCCATGAGTTCATCTCCGTCTGCCGAACCAGTGACAGATACATCTCCGACGAGGTCGAGAGGTAGCGGGGGAGGAAGCCGATGGTCTGGTCCTGGGCGCCGACCGAGCCCAGCACCGCCCGTGCGATTCGCTCGTTGTCGCCGGTCGGCGTGTAGGTCGCGTCGTGGAGGATGCGGAACATCACGATGAAGACCGGCATCTGAGCGAGAAGCGGGAGACACGAGGCCATCGGATTGACCTTGTGCTCCTGGTAGAGCTTCATCATCTCCTCATTGAGTTTCGCCCGATCGGTTCGGTACTCCGCCTGCAGACGGCGCATCTCCGGCGCGAGCCGCTGCATCTCGAGCATCCCCTTGGTGCTCTTCAACGTGAGTGGTGTCACGATCGCCATGACGATCACCGCGGTGAGCGAGATCGCCGTCATGTAACTGCCGGTGACTTCGTAGAGCCAGTTGAGGACGGCGGCGGGACCTTCGAAGAAGAAGGCGAGCGTCATGGTCATGTCAACTCCGCGGGGTGAGAGTGTTGATGCGACTCAGGAACCGGATCGAAACCCGATGGGCCGAAGGGCCTGCATCGCAGCAACCGACGAACGGTCAACCAGAGTCCCCTCGACGCACCATGGGTCTCGAGCGCCTCGACGGCGTACACCGAGCACGACGGCGTGAACCGACACGGCGAGGGACGCCACTGGAACGCCTCCTGGTACCAGTGGACCATGGCGATCAGTCGACGCTGCATCGCTCCACCGTGTCCAGCAGATCGTCGACCTTCGCCTCCACTTCGGGGAAGGTTGTGGGGAACATATGTACGTTCACCGAACGTGTGATCCCGATCAGATAGCGCCCTGGTTGCAGTGGCGTTCGTAGATGCCGTCGCGAGACCGCCTCGCGAATCTGACGTCGGGCCCGGTTGCGAGCGACGGCCGAGCCGAAGGCGCGGCCGATGGCGAACGCGACCCGGGGCGCCGGGATCGAGTCGTCGGGGGAGTACGTGCACCAAAGGAGCTCCGTTCGGACCCGCCGGCCCGAGGAGGACAGGAGTGAGAACTCTCGGCGGGTTCGGACGCGATGGATCAAGCCGAGAGCCGAGCCCGGCCCTTGGCACGGCGCGACTTGAGGACCGCGCGTCCGGCGCGAGTGCTCATGCGTGCTCGAAAGCCGTGCTTCTTGGCTCGGCGGTGGGTGTTGGGTTGGAATGTGCGCTTCATCTTCTGGCGTTCTCCTCGGGTTCCCGGATGGTCCCCGCCGTGGGGACGACCGTGATGTGGGGCGGTCGGCGATGCAGGCCGAGCCGCGGGCAAGGCTACGTCTCGATGGCGCCCCAGCACAACATGACCCTGATTTCATGCCCTGAACAGGGGGTTTTCCACAGGCGTGGAGGGGTGCTAGTTTCGTCTGTCCATCGCGTCGTCCGGGGGTCTCGGAGTCGGGTGACTCACCCGAGAGACCAACCGGCTCCGACACGGGGGCGACCTCAGGGGTTCACGAGGTCACATGGTTGTCCACACCTGTGGATATCCGTGTGGAGAGTTACATGATTGTAGTCAGCAGGGGACGAGGTCCCATGAAGTCGCTGGTCAGAGCGATTTCTTCAATTCAAGACGAGGGAACACGTGGGGTTGTTGGTGGTCGAGAAGGAGGAGTTGTGGGAATCGGTCGTCCGGGTCCTCCGTGAGCAGTTGAACGAGGCCGTCTGGTTCTCCACCTTCGCCGATGCCGTTCCCGTCGACTGTGACGATGCGAGCTTCACTCTCCAGGTACCGAACTCCCTGGCCCGGGAGCGCATCCAGTCGCGATACCTCCAATTGGTGAACGAGGCGCTCGCTGAGGTCGGCCACCCCGAGTTGGAACTGGCGGTGGTCATCGCCGCCGAGGAGTCCGAGGAACTCCCGCCGGCGAGCGACGCGGCTCCAGCCGACGCACCGATCACATCGGTCGGTGGCAGCGACCAAGCCGCAGAAGCCGGCCTCAACCCCCGATACACCTTCGACACCTTCGTCAAGGGGGCATCCAACCAGTTCGCCCTCGCGGCAGCCCAGCGTGTGGCCGAGACACCGGCAAGGTCCTACAACCCGTTGTTCGTCTACGGCTCAGCGGGTCTCGGCAAGACCCACCTGCTGCACGCGATCGGTCACTACGTGCATCACCACTATCGGCACTACGTGGTTCGGTACGTGTCGACCGAGTCCTTCATGAACGAGTACGTCGACGCGATCCGGTCGAACTCGATGGCCGGCCTCCGTCGCCGCTATCGCGAGGTCGACGTCCTGCTCATCGACGATGTCCAGTTCCTCGAGGGCAAAGAGGGCCTCCAGGAGGAGTTCTTCCACACCTTCAACTCCCTCCACGGGGCGAACAAGCAGATCGTGCTCTCCAGTGACCGGATGCCAGATGCCATACCGACCCTCGAGGAGCGTCTCCGTGGGCGCTTCAAGTGGGGACTGATCACCGATATCCAGCCGCCCGACCTCGAGACCCGCCTCGCGATCCTCCGGAACAAGTCCGAACGGGACCGCGTCGAGGTGCCGTCGGAGACCCTCGAGTTCATCGCCTCGAACATCTCGACCAACATCCGTGAGCTCGAGGGTGCGCTCATCCGAGTGACGGCGTTCGCCAGTCTCCACGACCGACCGATCACCACTGAGTTGGCCCAGAACCTGCTCTCCGATCTCCTCTCCGACACCGTGCAGCGTCCTCGGACCGACATGCAATTGCTGGAGGAGATCGCGGAGATCCTCGGGTTCGAGGTTGACGCCCTCCGCGGCAAGTCGCGGCAGCGTCCCCTGGTGACCGCCCGGCAGATCGCGATGTACGTGTTCCGAGATCTCACCGATCTCAGTTATCCGAGCATCGCCCGACTGTTCGGCGGCCGCGACCACACCACGGTCATCCACGCTGTCGAGAAGATCCAGCGTCAGATGGGTGAACGGAAGCAGATCTACGAGCAGGTCACCGATCTGCTGCAGAGGCTCAAGTCGTGATCCCGGGCTTTCCCACAGATGCTGTGGATGACCCGGTGAACCCGATGTGGACGTCAGGTGAACAATCCACAGGTGTCCACAGAAGCACAGACATGTCATCCGTGACCAGTGGACGGGCTCCGGATTCCCTGTGCGGACGAATCCACTCCACACGCTGGGACGATGCCCGATTGTCCCCAATCCACAGCACCTACTATCACTACTGGTCTTTGAACATCCCAGAGGGAGAAGGGCGGCGTCTGTGAAGTTCCGTTGTGAGCGAGAGATCCTGGCCGAGGTTTTGGCAACCGCGAGCCGCGGTGCGACGAACGCCGGGAGCACCTCACCGGTGCTGTCGGGTGTGCGCCTTGATGTCGCCGACGGCGCTCTGACGGCGACGGGTACCGACCTGGAGTTGACCATCCGCGCCTCGGTCCCCGTGGGGGCCGACGCGCCTGGGTCCGTGGTGGTCCCGGCTCGACTGACCGCGGACATCGTGAAGTCCCTGCCGGCTGGAAGCGTCGAGGTCGAGCTCACCGACGACCAGATGATGATCCGAGCCCAGCGCAGTGAGTTCGCGGTGCGGCCGTTGGCTCTGGCCGACTATCCGACGCTCGGTGAGCCGTCCGCCGAGCCGTTCACCGTGCCAGCCTCGGAGATGGCCGACGCGTTGCGCCAGGTGGTGCGAGCAGCGAGCCCCGATGAGGGCCGCGTGGTCCTCACCGGTGTCCTGATCGCGGCCGACGACGATGGTGTGAAGCTGGCGGCGACGGACTCGTACCGACTCGCGGTGCGCGATCTTCCTCAGGGCTCGCTGATGCGGGCCGGGGAACAGGTGCTCGTTCCCGCCCGCGCGCTCAACGAGGTGCAGCGGCTCCTCGGGAGTGCGGAGGAGATGAAGGTGCACCTCGGTGAACTCGATGCCGTCTTTGAGATCGGTGACGTCCGCATCACCACCCGCCTGATCCAGGGGGACTACCCGAACTATCGGAACCTGATCCCGCCGTCGTATCCCAACACTGTGACGGTCGGACGGGACGCGCTCCTCGAAGCACTCCGACGAGTGCGCATCCTCGCTCAGGGCACCACGCCGGTTCGCCTCATCCTGAGTGCCGACCAACTGCAACTCTCGGCGATCACGACCGATGTCGGCGAGGCGAGCGAGCACCTCGACGCGTCGTACTCCGGCGAGGAGATGACCGTCGCGTTCAACCCCGAGTACCTCGCGGCGGGCGTCGATGCTGTCGCCGGTGATGACGTGGTCATCGCTGTCATCGATCCGATGAAGCCGGCGGTGCTCAGGGGTGCGGGACATGACGAGTACCTCTACCTGCTGATGCCGGTCCGGGTTCCCTGAGCCTCGTGCTCGTCCAGTCCATCGAACTCGTTGACTTCCGGAACTACGGCAACCTGACCGTCCCGTTGACGGCCGGGACCACGGCGGTCCTCGGCCAGAACGGCCAGGGCAAGACGAATCTCGCCGAGGCGATCTCATTCCTCTCCGGTCTCGAGAGCTTCCGGGGGGCGCCGAATGAGGCGCTGGTGCGCCGGGGAGCGGATCGGGCATACATCCGAGCTGAGATCGTGGACGCCGACGAGCGGCGGTCACTGATCGAGTGCGAGATCTCGAGGTCGGGGCCGAGCCGGGTCCAGGTCAACCGTCAACGTCTGCCTCGCATCCGGGACCTCCTGGGCGTGGTGAGGACGACGGTGTTCTCCCCCGATGATCTCGTGCTGATCAAGGGATCCCCGGGTGAGCGGCGACGGTTCATGGATGAGACCCTCGTGGCACTCGCCACACGGAACGACGCGCTTCGACGCGACCTCGACCGAGCGATACGCCAGCGCAGCGTCCTGCTCAAGCAGTCCGGCGGACGACTGGATGAGGCCGCCTCGGTGACGCTCGACGTGTGGGACGGCCGGATGGCGGAACTCGGTGAGCGTCTCGGGAGGGAGCGGGAGGCGCTCGTCTCGCGTCTCGAACCCCTGGTCGTCGAGGCCTATGCCCGGTTGGCTGGGGAGTCAGCTGAGTTGGGGCTCGCCTACTGCCCGCCCTGGCGTGAGCAGGGTCTCGCCGAGGCCCTCGCGGAGTCGCGAGCCAACGACCTCCGGCGAGGTGTGTCGACGGTGGGCCCCCATCGCGACGAACTCGAGGTGTCGCTCAACTCCATGCCGAGCCGTACCCATGCCTCCCAAGGGGAGCAGCGCACCCTCGCGCTCGCCCTTCGCCTCGCCGCGCATCGGCTGATCGCTGATCGGGTCGATTCAACGCCGATCCTTGTCCTCGATGACGTTCTCTCCGAACTGGACGAGGGTCGGGCGACGGCCCTGCTCGAGGACCTTCCGGCCGGTCAGATCGTGATCACATCGGCCTCCGCGCTCCCATCGGCTGCCCGACCCGACCGGATCATCCGAATCGCGAGTGGCGCGGTGGAGTCGGACGAGTGAGAGGGCTACCGTCAACACGGTGCACGACGGCCTGACACCTCTGTCGGAGTCCCTCGATCGGGTGATCCGCGGTCTCCGCGGTTCCGACCGCCGCCAGGTCGGAGGGGTCTTCGGGCGATGGGAGGAGATCGTCGGTGAGCACGTGGCGAACCATGTCCAGCCGGTGCGACTCGAGTCGGGGGTTCTCGTCGTCGAAGTGACCGAACCGGCCTGGGCGACGCAGTTCGAGTTCCTCAGCGGCGGGGTGATCGAACGCCTGCGCGAGATGTTGGGCGATGTCGTGGAGCGGGTGGAGATCCGCGTGGCCCGCCGTCCCCGACGGTCCGAGGACCAGGCATGATGGTCCGATGAGCGATTTGGCAGCACGACTGAGGGCCGACCTGACCTCGGCCATGAAGTCCCGAGACGAGGTCACGGTCGCCACCCTGAGGATGGCGATCTCCGCGATCTCCACCGCGTCGGTCGCCGGCGATTCCGCGACCGAACTCTCGGATGAGCAGGTCATCGAGGTGCTGCGGTCGGAGGCCAAGCGGCGAGCCGAGGCGGCGGAGGTCTACGAGGGCGCGGGGCGGGCCGATCGGGCGGCGGCCGAGCGAGCTGAACTGGCGGTCCTCGAGGCCTACCTCCCCCCAGCCATGGACGATGCGGCACTCGCGGCGATCGTCAGTGAGGAGGTCGCGCGGGTCGTCGCTTCCGGCGCGGTCGGCGGGAAGGCCATGGGGGAGTGCGTCAAGGCGGTTCGGGCCCGGGTCGGAGCGGGGGCCGACGGTGCTCGCGTGGCGGCCGCGGTGAAGGCCGAACTCGGTCTCTGAGCTCGAGAGCGAACGGACCTAGGGTCGGTCGGCGCTCGTGGGGTGAGGGTCGCAACGTCCGACTCCGGCGACCGCGGTGCGTCGGCTCAGGACAGCGTGCTCGACGGGTCGATCCGCAGGGCGTACCAGGCGAACCAGTCTGACTCCTCCGGAGGTCTGCCCGCCTTATACGCGGGCCCCGAGTCGACGATCTCAAGACCAGCCTCCGCAGCCATCTCCGCAATCGAGAGCGGCGTGAATGCCCGCATCTCGTGCTCTTCGATCGGCAGGAGTTCGAATGTGCCGGTCGGGGTCCTCAAGAACGTGAGGATCTTGAGAAGAACCCGGTCTCTCGAGTAGTCGATGTCGGTCTGGGTGGCGCGGATGAGCGATCGATCATCTCGCAGGAAACGGACACGATCGCCGGGTGGGTCCATGGTCCACGCTGCTCTGTTCCAGGAGTCGATGACAGCGATCCCATCGGGAGAGAGCGTCGACCGAAGGGTGAGGAAGAACGCCCGGAGCTCCGAGTCGCTCACGTGATAGTTGATGACGTGAAAGAGGGAGTACACGAGATCGAACTCTGTTGAGTTCCTGAAATCCCCGATCTTGGAATGGATGAACTCAATGGAGGGGAGGCCGCGACCCTGGGCCTCGGTCACCATGCTCAGGCTCTGGTCGACGCCGATCCGAACTGCATCGCTCGGAAAGTGACTGAGATGTCGACCTGTCCCGCACCCGAGATCAAGAACAGACCGTGGACGCGCCCGCCCGGTGAGGCGCTCATATAGGGCTTGAACGAAGTCGCACTCCGAGCGGTAGTCCTTCGATGCGTAAATCTCGTCGTAGATCCCCGCGTACTCCTCGTCGAACTCAGCCACGAAGCACCCCCCTCAGCGTGGAGCAGATCTTGTCAACGGTGCTCTCGGAGACAGCGAGTCCATTGGGAAGGTAGAGGCCCCTCGTCCCGATGAACTCGGTTGTTGTGAGGTCTGACGATCGGATGTGAGGTGAATCGCTCAGGAAAGGTTGGAGGTGAAGGGGATGGAAGAACGGGCGGGTCTCTATTCCCTCTGTCAGCAGACGGTCGACCACCTGTTGCCGTGAGACCTCCGTACTCTCGTTCAGCACAATCCCGAACACCCAATAGTCGTTGAGACCGAGGGGTGTCTCTGTGGGGGCGAGATCAAGTTCTTCCAGGTCTTCGAGCCGATCTCGGTACCACGTGCCGATCAGCCGTCGCTTGGCGATGGTCTCGTCCAGTCGTCCGAACTGAGAGGCTCCAAGGGCGGCCTGCAGAGCGGACATGCGGTAGTTCCAGCCCATGCGGTGGTGGATGAACCTTTGCTCGCGGGAGAAACTGAGATTCCGAAGTGATCGGGCCTCGGCGGCTGTCGCCTCGTCATCGGTTAGCAACATCCCGCCCTCCCCTGATGACACGTTCTTGTTCGCGTAGAAACTGAGGATCGACGCCTTCCCGAAGGATCCGGCGAGGCGGCCACGGATGAGCAGTCCATGCGCTTCTGCGGCGTCCTCGTAGACCGCTATGTCCTGTGGGGAACAGAGTTCGAGGACCTGTGGCATGTCAACAGGCAGTCCATAGGTGTGGACCGCCAGGACGGCTCTTGTCCGTGGGGAGATGGCCATCCTGATCTGCTCGGGAGTGGTGTTCCACGTTTCCCTGTCCACATCGACGAACACCGGAGTCGCGCCCGCACGGACGATCTGAAAGATCGTTGATGCGATGGAGAAGGAGGGAACAATCACCTCATCACCCGGCCCGATCCCCGTTGTAGACCAGAGCACGTCGAGTGCCGCGGACCCTGATGACACGGCGACAGCGCAACGACGGTTCGTCGCTGAAGCGACCTGTCTCTCGAAGGCCTCGATCGGTGGAGACTCGCCTGAGAGGAAACCCTGCTCGAGAACTTCCACGACGCTCCGGATATCCGCGTCAGTGACGACAGGTTCACTGACGCGGATCATGAGATGAGGTTCAGGGTCTCAGGCAACTTCTCCTCGCCGTTGAATCGGACCTTGTCCTCGGTGGGGAGGAATGGACCCTGCTTCAACTCCAGTAGGGAGACATCATCGATCACATCGAAGCAGTGTCCGCCGGACTGCAGAAGAGCGACGTCTCCCTGATGGAGGTCAACGGACGCAACGTAGGAGAGGGAATGATCGAAGAAGTGCGCGCGCAGGTGTCCTCGCCGTATCACGAGGACCTCCTGTGTGTCGGTGATCGTTCGGATCTGCTCCCGGTGGTGGTGCGCCACGATGTGCTCGCCCTGAGGGCGATTCATCAGACCGAGTTGAAAACTGGCGTCGGTGTCCGTGATGAATGTGACACCGGGAGGGTCGGCTGAAGCGCGGACGACGGTGGCGAGTAAGTCACCGCCTGAGTCCTGTACGTGGAGGACACCCTCTGGAGACGGGTCCGTTGTCGGGGTGCTGCGCTCCACGGTCCCAAGTTACCCAGATCGTGGCAGGAGGGACCGTAGATCGGCACCCCCTCGGCGAGTTGGTGGCGCGCGATCAGGTGCTCGATGACCGGTGGTCGGACAGGTGTCACAGACCCTTGGATTGCCTGATCCCTGACACACCGAACTGGTAGTCTGAGCAGGGATTTCCCGGTGTTCTGAGCCTGTGTTTCCACCCTTTCGGTGGACCGTGGG